>Ga0209307_1000025_pt1 | contig 155189 bp, 136 predicted proteins | sample COGITO_mtgs_1105_FD_185519 | JGI IMG/M metagenome (GOLD analysis project Ga0209307, IMG submission 185519) | Pelagic marine microbial communities from North Sea - COGITO_mtgs_110530 (SPAdes) (version 2) | ecosystem: Environmental > Aquatic > Marine > Epipelagic ... | reverse complement strand
ACTAGGTAAAATTTATGTTCCGTTCTATGGTGTATAGTGCCCTGGTGGTGGCCTTAGTTGTGGGCCTTTTTTTGAGCGCAGTGCAAACCTTAGCGGTGTCCCCCATCATTCATGCTGCTGAAGTATTTGAAGTTGCCCAGCCTGAAGTTGTTGCCGCTCACAATGATGGCCATTCGCATTCTCATGATGAAAACGCATGGGGTCCTGAGGATGGTTTTGAGCGGCTTAGTTTTACGGTGTTATCCAATGTTTTATCGGCGTTTGGTTTTGCGATCATCTTATTGACGGGCATGCTCTTAGCCCGTGACAAGGCAGCATTAAAAATTTCTTGGGTTAGAGGCCTTGGTTGGGGCTTCGCAGGTTACCTAACATTTTTTGTGGCCCCGGCACTAGGCTTGCCGCCAGAAATTCCAAGTATGGAAACCGCCGCTATCGGGGGCCGACAATCATGGTGGGTGCTGGCGGTTGTAGGCACTGCCGTAGGTATTGCTAGCCTTGTGTTTCTAAAGGGCTTTGTTAAATTATTGGCGATCGTATTTTTGGCTGCCCCTTGGTTGGTCGGTGCGCCTGAGCCACTAGTTCATGGATTTTTGCATCCCGATGCTGAGGCTGTGGCAAGCTTAGAGAGTTTGCAAGCACAGTTCATCTATGCCACAGCGATAACTAATGGATTGTTTTGGATTACCCTAGGTGGTTTAGCCAGTTATGCTGCTGCGCGGTTTATTAAAGTCTAAGGATATAGTGTCTAATCAGCGGGTCTATGACCATGTCGTTGAATCAGTCTTCAGAGCCTACCTACTGCAACCTTTGGCCCTTGAAGTTAGACTTGGGCAAGCTGCAACAAGCATGCAAATGACTCCGGCTGGTCTTGAATTTAGTTTACCTGCGCTCTATAAATTTGCGGTTTTCGAAGTTCAAGACCCAGACCCAGACCCAGAGATCCAATCTTATGCTAGTTTTAGGCGCTGCCTTTATGGCCAACAAACCCAAGTCAGATTGCAGACCTTAGACGCTGAAGTAGTGATTGCTCAAAATCATAAAAACGTCAATATGAGTATATATCGACTGCAAACCTTAGCGTCATAAACTTTAGAATTAGCTCCTACATAAAGGATGATAAATGGAAATAAGCGTTTTGTTAGTGGGCTTCATGATAGGCTTACGACATGCCCTAGAGGCGGACCATGTGGCTGCTGTAGCCTCTATTGTGACCCAGAAGCAAGGCCAATCAGCAGCTTGGCGTCATGGAGCTGTGTGGGGTTTGGGGCACACAATTACACTGTTTGCGTTCGGCACTTTGGCTTTATTAGCCGATACTCTAATGCCTCATTACATCGCTGCTATCTTAGAATGTGCCGTTGGATTTATGCTTCTGTATCTGGGCTTGGATGTACTGTGGCGCATGAGTCGTAGCGGCATTCATTTTCATGTTCATCAACATCATGGCAAACGCCATTTCCATGCTCATCAGCACTACTCAGGTTCAGCTTCTAGTGATGTAAGTGCTCACCAACACACTCACAGTAAGCCATTTCCACTACGCACATTAATGGTGGGAATGATGCATGGTATGGCAGGTTCGGCGGCATTGGTGGTACTCACCTTAAATGCAGTTCAAAATTTTTGGTTGGGCATGGGCTATATGATGCTATTTGGTATTGGTTCAATGGCAGGAATGGCGGTTCTATCGGCGGCCATTAGTTTACCTTTTAACTTCCCTAGCAAGCACATTGAGGGTTTTGCAGGCTACTTGCAACTGGGTATTGGGGTGGGCACCTCTGGTTTTGGTGGATTTACAGTGTTTAACTATTTCTATTAGCTGTCGCTTATTAAACAGTGGTGACAAAGACGCCCAGTCATTCCCACTAGGCCACCCTACTCTCTAATCTCTTCTCCCAATTTCCAATTCCAAATCCCCCTTTTGCTCTGTGATGATTGCCCTTTTAATGCCAGCACATTAATGCTGTTTTTTGATTACACGGGTCTATTTTTTGGACTTTTTCACATTGGCTTTGAGCAAGTATTGCGAGGCTAAATAGTAGGCTTTAGCAGCCTCCACCATAGGGTTATTTTGCTTAGTCATGAGGGCCCTGCCTTGGTCATCTATGTTGGCACTGATGACCTGCCCAGTCACATGATTAACACTAGCAATTTGATCGCCATTAAAGGCAACACTGGTGCGACTAGCCTGAAGAAAGCCATAGGTAGGTAGGTTTTTGCCTTTGGCCCAAGCTAAATCTCGACCCAAAGATGTGTTGAGATAGGTTTGTGGGAAGAGTCCGACGATGGTGGGCAGCAGGTCAGGTAAACTGCCAAAGGTGTGATCGACTTCTGGACTAATCAGGTTAGGGGCATGAATGATTAAAGGTACGGGTAACTCGCCCATACCAAACTGAAAAATATATTCAGGTAAGTGTTTGACCTGAACAGATGAGGCTTGATGGTCAGAGAAAAGCACAAAAATAGTATTGTCGTATAATTTATTGCGCTTAAATTGCTCAAATAACTTGCCAATATTATGGTCAAGTAAACGCACTGCATTGTATTGCTCTAGGCTTGCAAAGCCATTATCTTTGAGCTCTGCGTCAGTGCGTTGTTGGGCTATAAATCCACTCTTATCATCGGCTATGGTATAAGGTGAATGGTTAGCTGCGGTTTGAATGTAGCCCAAAAATGGTGGCGTAGCTCGCTTAAGAATAGCAGTGGCTTCGGTGATCAGCGAATAATCCGAGATGCCCCACACGTCTACAATAGGTGACGTCCAATACTTTTCCTCATATAAGTTAACACCCTGAATGCTATTATGGATGAGGGCGCTCATATTGGCCCAGCCTGCACTACCACCGAGCATATAGTGTTTTTCGTGCTGTACCAAAGCATTGATGACGGAACGCTGGTGGGTGATGTAAGGATTACGAGTGGCCGTTTTTATCGCTGACACGTCGGGAATGCCGGTAATGGAGGTAAATACACTTTTGGCGGTTGACCGAGCGGGCACGTAAAAATTTGGATACCAGCGCGACTGCGTAATTAAGGCATCTATATTAGGTGTGGGGTCGAGGGGATTACCATAAGCTCCAATATGACTTGCACCCAAGCTTTCCATAAACACAATCACCACGTTGGGGAGTGTTTTTGCATCATTGACTGCAGGTGCTGGAGGGGTTTCCCAACGGTCTAAGGCAGCCGCACCAGTGCTTGGAAAGTCACTGCCAAACAGGTGCGACAAGGTACTAAAGAAAGGCTTTAAATCATTTTTATTGGCTGATTTGGTAGGGAATCGAGCAGTATCGTAAATCCATACAAAGGGGTTTAAACCTAGCGCTGCAACTTGGGCATTACCATTAAAAAATGCATGATTCCAGCGCAGGGGCACCAAAGACCATCTACCCAACAGAATTAGCAAGAATAAGGCGCCAATCACTACCACATGGACGCAATGGCTGTACCAGCGCCGATGGTGCTTTTTTTGTTGCAATAAGGGTAGTAAATAGTGGGCATGGAACCAATACCCTAACCACCAGACTAGGATCATCCCGATGCAGATCGGAATCACTGGATAAGATTGCCACATCATGGCAGTGGAGATGCTGATGTCACTGCTAAAACGCACAATAGAGGCATCTATGCGTTTGCTTAGGTATAGATAATGCCCAGCGTCAAACACATACATGGAGAGTATAACGATTAAAATAATGCCGAACCAATAACCTAAAAACCGACTCAGTAGGGTGAAGTTAACGGCGCTAAAACGGGGCAGAATTAGCCAAGGTAAAGTCATCAGGGCAGCCAACAAGGAGACCCTCAAATCAAAACGCAAACCCACCCAAAAGGCCTTTAATAAGTCACCTTCGAAGGTTATTGGTAACTCAGAAATAAAGCCCCAAAATAATATCCTAAACAGTCCTTGCAAACCCCATAGGGCCCAAGGTGAGAAGCAGTAAATATTGCACTCTTCGGGGAATAAAATTCATAATCAGACTAACGGACCTTTAATGAGGGGGGGGTGATGACTGAGTTGAGCGTAAGTTGATGACGAGGCCAGCAATGATTAAGGCCGCAGCGATCCATTTCCACCAAGGCATACTTTCGTCTAGAAAAGTGCTTGAGGCCGCCATACCAAATACTGGCACAAGCAACGCCCAAGGCGCTACCAATGCTGCGGCATAACGCTGCAATAATAAATTCCATAACCCATATCCAATCAGTGTGTTCCCCAGAGTTTGCCACAATACAATGGCCCAAGCGTGCCAAGGTGATGACACTAGTCGTTCACTTATCAATACAGGCCCTTCATAATAATATGACATAAGGACCAACGGTGGTACAGCAAATATTGAGGACCAAGCTAAAAAGGCAATAATATTAACTTTGCCACAACGTGTAACAACAATGTTGCCAGCAGCCCAGCTTAGGGCCGCCACTAAGATCACTACTAAGCCAATAGAGGTGGCGTCATTATTACCTTTAATACCGATTAATAACACTCCAGCAAAAGCAATAATAAGGGCTATGATTTGCTGCCAGCGTATGGTTTCTTTAAAGAATATAAGCGCCAGTAAAATGGTGAATACCGCCTGTAACTGAATGACTAAAGAGGCTAAGCCAGGCGACATATGGCTACCCATCACCCAAAATAATAAGCCAAACTGGCCAAAACCAATAAAAAACCCATAAGCTATTAAATAACGCCATGGCGTTTTAGGGCGGGGTAATATGAGTACCAAAGGCAAGGCTGCGAAGGTAAAGCGAAGGCTGGCAAATAAAAATGGCGGTAAATCATTGAGTCCTAATTCAATAAAGACAAAATTTGTACCCCAGATTAGAGCGACAAAAACCGCCAATAACTGGTGTTTAAGGGGCATTGTAGCTTCCTACTAAAGTGGACTATTATGAGCGGCGCAGATTGGACGAGCCTTTACCAAAACTTCTATGGCGTATGCTTGTATCCACAGGTAATTCATTCTGCGCTTTAGTCTGTATGTCAGCTTCTGGTTGAGTTTTTGGTTGAGGCTCTGGTGTACGATAAAGCGCTTTGCGTTTGTTTGCTAAATCAGCTTTTCGTGCTTGTTCTTGCTCTTGTTTTAGAGCTTCTTGTTGACGTTTGTGATGCTTTATAGAGTCAGCCTTTGCTGTTATTTTAGCCTCAAGTTTAGCTATATTTTCACTGCTATTTACACGAGAAGCTTCAAGAGATTTGGCCATCTTAGCCAAGGCTTGTTGTGATTTGAGCTTAGGCTTTATGGCAGCTTTAGCTGCCCCTGCACTGGTGCTGTTTGCAAAGGCATCGGCACCAGTGCGACTCGCATAATCAGTTAATGCTGTTTCACACTGAGCCATAAGCTCCATCATTTCTATTTCAGTTTTTTTGCTCATAAGCGCCATCCCAACTTGTTAAAGCTTGAGTTCAAGCATCCCGTGAAGATGTGAACCAAGATAGTTTATCATGTAAATTCACCACTCGCCCAACCAGCAAAAGGGACGGTGACAGCACGCTTGCTGTCTTGATCATTGCGGGTAGGTCATCAAGGTTGGATATCATCACTCGCTGGTCTTGGGTCGTGCCTTTCTCAATGAGTGCGATGGGCATATTTTTATCCATGCCGTGCTTGATGAGGGCTTCACAAATTAAGGGTAGGCCTTTTAAACCCATATAAAAGACTAAAGTTTGCCCCTCAATAACTAATTCAGACCAAGGTAAATCTACGCTACCATCGCGTAATTGCCCCGTCACAAATCGCACAGACTGGGCAAAGTCCCTGTGGGTAAGGGGAATACCAGAATAAGCCGAACAGCCGTTGGCTGCAGTAATACCAGGCACGACCTGAAAAGGAACATATTGTTCGGCCAAGGTTTCGATCTCTTCACCACCACGGCCAAAAATGAAGGGGTCTCCACCTTTAAGGCGGGCCACTCGTTTGCCTTGTTTGGCATAATCAACTAACAATTGGTTGATGCCTGCTTGGGGCACACTATGGTTGGCGCGACGTTTTCCGACATAGACCCTTTCTACTTGCTCTGGCACAAGCGCCATCACACCCTCAGAGACGAGGGCGTCGTACAATACCACATCGGCTTTTTGTAACAGTCTAAAAGCCCGTAGTGTGAGCAGATCTGGGTCACCAGGACCTGCTCCAATAAGATATACTTCGCCACTACTTTTGACGGCACCAAGACCATTATCGAGTTCTTTTAAGTGTTTTTTTAATAAACTTTCAGCTTCTGTATGTTTGCCAGAAAATACCGCCTCTGCAACGGCTCCCTGTAACACTTGGTGCCAAAAAATAGAGCGTTCGCTAGTGTTGGGTAGGACTTGTTTCACGTGTGGACGATAAGCCCCCACTAACCGCGCTAGCTGGCCATAGGCTTTGGGTACAAATTGTTCCAATTGTTGGCGCAAAATACTGGATAAAACAGGGGATGCTCCACCGTTATTAATCGTAATTGTTAAGGGAGAGCGATCAATAATGGCACCAAATATAACATTACCCTCGTTGGGTTTATCAGACACGTTAACTAACAATCCCAGTGCCTTAGCGTCATTAGCAATTGTGCGGTTGGCTGTGCGGTCATCGGTGAGTGCTAAAATAAGACTATAACCTTGCATCACATTATTTGACGCATAGGCCCCAACTGTGACCTTGCCGCCAGCACTTTCTATGAGTTGTAACACGTCCTCAGCAATTTTAGTGGCCATTAAGTCACAGGCAACACCTGCATCAATTAATGATTTAGCCCGGCGTTTTGCCATATTCCCACCACCAATGAGCAAAGCGTTCAATTGTTGGGTGTTGTGAAACAGAGGAAAAAAAGTCATTCGGATTCCTGTTGTATCCAAGTTTGGCAGTGTGCAACTGCTTTTATGTGGCCTAAATCAATGTTGCCAAAGCGTAACAAACTCGTGCTCGAGTTGATATCAACTAGGCGCAATAATATACCGCTTTGAGCGGCACTATGGTGCAGTCTCTGGGCTAAATTTGAAGCCATAATAAAGCTCCTGAATAATTCATGTGTGCTGGCTAATTTAGCCCCTAGCTGAGTCATTGAGGGTTGCCAAAGTTGCAATTGCTGTAACCCTTCGTTGATCAGTTGAGCGCGCATACTAGTTTGCCAATCCGTATCATTTAAAGCAGCCGCAGCAACCCACTGTGCTGGCCCATTCACTGACCAAGGCCCTATTGCCCTTGCTAGCTGATTTAGTATGCTTTGAGAGGCAAAGGTAAACCCTAAACGAATACCGGCAAGGCCAAAGAACTTACCCACCGAACGCAATACTATGACGTTATCTGCAAGCTTTTCTGCCAGCACACTTGCCCTTGGTGTGATATCAATAAAAGCCTCATCAATGACTAAGAATCCACCTTTAATCCTTAACTGCTGGGCCCACAAATTCAATTGCTGACGGCTAAAAATTTCGCCTGTGGGGTTATTGGGATTGATAATAACCAAGTGACCGATTTTATTATCATGTAACGCATCTGCTATTTGTTGGGTAGCTAACTGACTATCTAATCCACTGTAGGTGCTAACTTCACCTTCTTGTGACCAGGCTTGGCGATGTTCCTGATAACCGATATCTGGCAACCATGTGGCCTTCTGATTGCCGAGTTGACGCAATATTACGGGCAGTAATTGAATGACAGTCTGGCTACCACTGCAGGCTAAACAAGCATGCTGCCCATAATAAGAGTGTGCAGCTTTGATCAACGAGGGGGCTGGGTATGGCAACTGTTGCCAAACCTCTTGTCCTATGGCTGGGGCTGGGAAACTGTACTGGTTAATGCCAGTCGATAGATCTAACCAATCCTCAGGTGCTCGGCCGTAAATCGCACTGGCTGAGTGTAGGTCGCCACCATGAAATAAAGTGTTCATTAGAAATTGCCTATGGCAGTGAATAAGCAGATCACAATTAACCAAAGGGCCAAACTGTGGTTAACAAGTGCACAGGCATCATCAATACTTTTGGCCATAGGTGGACTGCCCGCGCCAAGCACAGGGCGTTGCTGAATCTCACCACGATATTGGGCGTTGCCTCCTATTTCTACACCGATGGCTCCAGCCCCTGCTGCCATCACTGGCCCAGCATTAGGGCTTTTCCAAGTACCCGACTGTTGACGCCAGCTTTGCCATGCGCTGCTGGTTTGGCCATTAACACTGCCACAAAGGGTATAAGCCAGAGCAGTAAGGCGCGCAGGTATATAGTTAAGCAAGTCATCAAACCGGGCTGCGGCCCAACCAAAATATAAAAACTGTGGGTTTTTGTAGCCCCACATCGCATCTAAAGTATTACTGAGTCGATAAACTACTACCCCTGGGATACCCGCAATAATAAACCAGAAGAGCGCCGAAAATAGCGCATCAGCCCCATTTTCAAGGACAGATTCGGTGGCTGCTTTAGCAATCTCGTGCTCGTTTAAGTCTTGAGTATCACGGCTAACAATGAGGCTAACAGCGGCACGAGCAGCGCTAAGATCACCTTGTGTTAGGGGTGTTGATATGGCCTTGGCATGGGCCATTAAACTGTGCCATCCAATCGCCAAATACAATACTATACCAGCAAAAAGTATGCCTAAGGTGGCATGTTGGGCCAAGGTTTGTTGTAGGCTGTAAGCGGCAAAACCAAGTGGTCCAACAGCCAGCACTAGGGCTAGTAAGCCTTTCAACTTTAACAAATTGTTGCGCCTTGGGGCTGCTTTCATTGAGGTCTGGTCAGCCTCGGCACTGGCTCTTAAGGAAAACAAGTTAACTGGACCATTGAGCCATTGCTCTAGGCCATCAGCCAAAGCCCCAAAGCCCACCAACGGATGCAGTCGTTTAGGTTCACCCAACCAATAGTCTAAGCTCAAGGCAATCACTATGGCGACGACCAAGTCCATATTAGACGCCACCCTGCATGATGTTAAAAATCCTTTCTACAGGCAGTTCTAGTTCAACTTCATCGGCTAAACGCTCAATTTGTGCCGCCCTTAAGGCTGGATAGTCAAACGCTTGGGTTTGCGTTAGCCCAGCCCAGTCTAACAATTGTTGCAGCAGTTTAGGCTCATCAAATAAACCATGTACATAACTACCCATGACTGTATTTTCGAGATTGCGGGCACCATCTGGGCCCGTATTGAGTTGCATTAACGGTTGCGCTAAATCACGGCCAGTGGTTTGCCCTACATGGATCTCATAACCTGTGACTGGAATATCTCCTGCATCAGTTAGCCAGTGGCCTTGCACGTTGCGTAATTGTTTTTCGCCCTGTAGCAAGGTTTCAATGGCTAAATGACCCAAACCCTCACTGGTTCCAGCACTGGATTCTGTGCCATCTGGGTCATGGACAGCTTGGCCTAACATTTGATAACCACCGCAAATACCGATTACTTTGCCACCTAAGCGCAAGTGACGTTGGATGGCATTAGCCCAGCCAGATGCTTTAAGCCACGCCAAGTCACCGCGCGTATTCTTGCTTCCAGGAAGAATGATAAGGTCTGCACCCTTAAAGGATTGTACGTCTCTTACAAGTTGACAATCCACTTGAGGATGCATTCTTAAGGCATCAAAATCAGTGTGATTGCTAGCCCGAGGATAAATAGGCACCACCACCTTGAAGTGTTGGCCGTCATCAGACTTAACAAATTGATCAACAGCCAATGAGTCCTCTGCTTCTATGTGTAAGTTATGAATGTAAGGTAAGACAGCAAGTACGGGTTTACCCGTTTTCTCTTCTAGCCAGTCCAAACCACCCTGTAAGAGTGACTTATCACCCCGAAAACGATTAATAATAAAACCACGGGTGCGCGCCTGTTCACTGACACTAAGTAGTTCATAGGTGCCATATAAATGAGCAAATACGCCACCTCGGTCAATGTCTGCAACGATAATGACAGGGCAGTCTATGGCTTCAGCAAAACCCATATTAGCTAGGTCATGCTCTCTTAAATTAATCTCTGCGGGGCTGCCCGCTCCTTCTACCATGACCAGATCAAATTCTGCTAACAGCTCTTGATGAGCATACACGACATCTTGCAATAACTTTGGTTTGTGCAGGTGGTATTCCACCGCTTTCATGTTACCAATTGCCTTACCACGCAAAATTACCTGAGAACCTAAATCACTATTGGGCTTAAGTAAAATAGGGTTCATGCGGACATCAGGCTGCAAAAAACAAGCTTCAGCCTGTACCGCCTGAGCACGCCCTATCTCTCCCCCATCAGCTGTTACGGCACTGTTTAGCGCCATATTTTGACTTTTAAAGGGAGCTACTCTAATGCCTTTACGAGCTAATATGCGGCACAAGGCGGTGACTAAAATACTTTTACCTGCGTCCGATGTGGTGCCTTGTACCATCAGTGTTCTCGCTTTTTGTTCTAAGCGTATAGGGTGACCTTTAACTGCTAGGGACCGGGAGCCGTGACGCATTAGGGCGGGCTTCATCATGAGGCAGTTTCCTTTTGCTGGTCTAAGTCTAACAGCAAATCTTGCAAAGTCTGTTGATGTTCGCCGGGTTCTTGCCACATGCCGCGTTGGCAAGCTTCAAGCAGTCGCTCAGCCATTTCTTCCAAGGCAGCAGGATTATTATCACGCATGAATTGCTGATTATCTGCTGCAAATACTAAAGCATCACTCACCTGTTGATACTGATAATCAGCAATTAAATTGGTGGTCGCATCGTAAGCAAATAAATAGTCGACACTGGCAGCCATTTCAAAAGCACCCTTGTAACCATGACGTTGCATGGCACTAATCCATTTTGGGTTGAGCACACGAGATCGTAAAACTCGATTAAGTTCTTCTTTAAGGGTGCGGATTTTGGGTTGGCTTGGGTTACTGTGATCACTATGATACGCCGCTGGAGCCCGGCCACTAAAGCTTGTAACAGCATTAGTCATGCCACCTTGGAACTGGTAGTAGTCATCGGAGTCTAGTAAATCGTGCTCACGATTGTCTTGGTTGTGTACCACCGCTTCTAACTGGCTTAAACGGTGTTTAAAATCGTCGTGAGCTGCCACACCATCGCCAGTTTGGTTACCATAAGCATAGCCTCCCCAGTTGAGGTAGGCATCTGCAAGGTCAGCTCGCTCGCCCCAACAACGCTCATCAATGAGCCCCTGCAATCCGGCACCATAGGCTCCTGGCTTGCTACCATAAACCCGATAGCTGGCTTGACGCTTCGCATCCACAGCGCTGATACCTTGAGCCTCTAGTTCAGCTTGTCGCTGGGTAATGTTTTCACGAATACTGTTGCTACTGACTCCTGGCTCATCAAAATCGGCAAGCGCCTGCACAGCGGCATCATAAAGCTTCATAACATTAGGGAAAGCGTCACGAAAAAAGCCAGATACCCGCAGGGTAACGTCAACCCGAGGCCGACCTAGTAACATGGCAGGTATAATTTCAAAATCAGTGACTCGCTGGGAACCAACAGCCCACACGGGTTTAATGCCCATTAATGCAAACGCTTGGGCAATATCATCACCACCTGTGCGCATAGTGGCAGTGCCCCAAACTGATAAGCCCAATTGGGTTGGGTAATCACCGTGTTCTTGTAAATGACGCTCTATGAGTGCTTGAGCTGAGCGCTGACCTAAAGCCCATGCTGCTGCAGATGGCACACTGCGGTTGTCTAAAGAAAAGAAATTACGGCCTGTGGGCAAGGTATCTAAACGGCCTCGGGTGGGTGCACCGCTGGGGCCAGGTTCTACGGCTTGGCCTGCTAGCCCTTGAATGAGGGCTAGGGTTTCTCTGACTGCACTATCTTCTAAAGCTACTAAAATAGTATTTTTAGCATATTTCAACTGCTCACTTGTGCGTGGCAGTGTGCTCGTTAATTCTGCTGTATCTTTTGCCTTAGATGATAGTAAGTATTGCTTAACTAAGTTTAACGCAAGTAATTCAAGGCGTTCTCTGGTGTCCATGCTAGAACGCCATAAAGCATCACTTTGCTGGGCTAACAAGAGCGGCTTAGAATCGGTCCAAGGAGTGACTTCAGTGGCTAAGGGATCGAAGGTCTTTAGACCTAAATCTAAGGCTATGTTATGCAGTATGCCGCGCTCTTCGTTGGCCTGCCCGCGAGGTAAACGCAGCAGAGCAACAAGGGTTTCACTCAATTCATCAGCCAGTGGCAACTGACCTAAAATGTGTAACCCATTACGAATTTGAGCTTCTTTAATATCACATAAATAGGTGTCAAGCTCAGCCAGCATTTCACCTTCTGTGGTATCGGTTGTCAACCCCAACTCTGACTTTAGATGACTGCTAGCCAAGATCGCAACGATCTGCTCCCTCAACCATACTTCACGTCTTGTATCTAGGCCGGTGGCTTGATACAGCTCGTCTACTAAGGCTTCTAAATCTGCCAGTTCACCATAGGTTTCAGCACGGGCCATGGGGGGCATTAAATGATCAACGATGACCCCTTGTGCCCTGCGTTTGGCTTGGGCACCTTCACCGGGATCATTAACAATAAATGGGTAGAAGTGGGGCATAGGGCCAAGGGCGACATCAGGCCAGCACTCATCACTCAAAGCCACGCCTTTGCCAGGCAGCCATTCCAGATTGCCATGTTTGCCAAGATGAATGACCGCATCTACTTGGTAATTATGACGCAACCAAAAATAGAAGGCTAAATAGCTGTGAGGTGGAACGAGATCTGGGTCGTGGTAGTTGGCGCTTAAGTCTAGGTTATAGCCTCGTGCAGGCTGAATACCGATAAAGGTTTCACCTAAACGTAAACCCGCTAGCATGATGCGTCCTTGACGATACTTAGGATCTTGCTCTGGGCTACCCCAGCGTTGCCAAACAGCTTGCTGGCAGACGTTGGGTAATTGCCCAAAGTGCGCTAAGTACTCGGTGCTATCTATGCTTTGCCAGCACGGCAAATGATGCAAGGTATTGGGGTTGTTGGTGACCGATGTTAGCAAAGTCTCAATTAAGTCATTACCATTTTCGGGCACTTTATCAACGGCATAACCTGCGTCTTGCATGGCTTGTAAAACGTTAATGGCAGATTGAGGGGTGTCTAAGCCGACACCATTACCAATACGCCCATCTTTGGTGGGATAATTGGCGAGTATAAGGGCGATACGTTTGTCATGATTAGCTTTATGGCCAAGGCTGCAATAACTTTTTGCAAGGCGCGCCACAAATTCTGCTCTTTCTGGCTCTAGCTGGTAGCCGACAAGATCTATTTGACATAGTTTGCTGTAGTAACCCATTGACTTAAAACTAATAGCTCGGGTGAGTACATGGCCATCCATTTCTGGCAACACGACTTGCATGGCGATATCACGCGATCTTAAACCTTGTTGATGCTCACGCCATGCATCATTAGTGGTGGAAGACAGAACCAGTTGTAACACAGGGAGATCGCCTTCAATAGGCAAGTTAAACTGGGTGGGTGCTGAACAAAGACTGGGTGCATCGACTTTGTTACTGGCAAACCCTAAGCTACTTAATACCAGCTTAGCGTTGGACTGCTTTAGAGTGTGATTAACTAAAGCTAGGGCCTGTGGATCTTTGAGTGAAGTCACGGCAAGGGCAATAGGGTTCATACTTTGCTTAATTAGGCTGGCCATTAGGCCATCAAACATTTGAGTATTGCCACTTTGTAAATGGCTTCGATAAAATAATAGCGCCACTACAGGTGCATTTTGTAGACCTTGAATCTGGGTATTTGTTTGCCAATCCATCAAGCTAGCCTGAGCCACTCCCGGTTGATAAATCAACGCTTGAGGTAGTTCAGTAGGAGGTTGCCATTGCGGTTTATGTCCAAGTAAGGCTGAATCTAGATTGTGTTCTTGGGCCAAGTAACGTAACAAATTAATACCGTTACTCACACCGCCTTGGCGCAAGTATTGCCACACCATATGGCAGGTACCGGCATTGCAGGAGCTTGCTAGGGTTAACTCAGGGTCTGGCGCATCATCCCCGGGCACCAGAATGAGCTGTCGGCCAGGCTTGGCTTGCTGCCATGCCTGAAGGCGCTGAAAACCATAATTCCAATAACTTGCACCACCTAGCAATGACACCAAAACTAACTCTGCCTGCTCCAATACTTTCTGCTCATACAAATCAAAGGCAGCGGGCTTGAGTAGGTGACTCCAGTTCGCTAGACGAATCGATGGTAATTCGTCACCGAGTTGTTCAGTCGCAGTAGCCAGCATAGCCAGACTCGTATCAGCGGCAGCCAAGATCACCATTTTTGCTGGGTCTTGTCCTAGATCGATGATGCCTTCTTCTTCTACGAAGCCGCCAGGCTGGGCTGCGAGCAGATGCATGGGGGCTGCTTAGACCTCAGCCACTTTTAGGGCCTTGGTCAGTTGCTCTACATGCAAGTGTTTACCAATCATCACCAAGGAGGTGCGACGGGCTTCATCGGCCACCCACAAGCGATCAAAGTGACTTTCTAAACGCTGGCCAACAGCTTGAATGACCTGACGCATCGGTTTGTTAGGTAAGGCTGCAAAGCCCTTAGCTCGATAGATTTTCTGATTCGAAAGGAGCTCTTGTAGGGCTGTTTGTAAACGCTCACCATTGACTTCACCCAGATGAATAACACAGGAATCAAAGTGGTCATGGGCATGTTCATGGTGGTCACCATGGTCATGATGATGGTCGTGGTGAGTGTGCACTGCTTCAATGCGCTCCTCTGCAGCGGCCTCTAAGCCTAGCACTAACTCGATAGACGCATCACTCGTGCCATCTTTGTTTTGGCCAATGTACGCGGTCTTGACGGCAGCTGGAACTTTATCCGTAATGACGGCCTCAACTTGGCTGCGTTGCTGACTGGATAAAAGGTCACTCTTAGAGACAATGACTAGGTCGGCTGCACTTAGCTGGTCATCAAGTAGTTCAGCGAGATCAGGGTCATGATTAAGGCTTTCATCGGCCAAGCGCTGAGCTTGAACTTGCTCAGCATCGTGAGCAAAACGACCCCCAGCAACGGCTGGGCCATCGATCACAGTAATGACTGCATCAACAGTAAAGTGTTGTTTAATCTCGGGCCAGTTAAAGGCTTGTACAAGGGGTTTTGGTAAGGCTAAGCCACTGGTTTCAATTAGAATATGGTCAATATCATCCCGACGTTTGACTAATTCCAGCATCACTGGCAAAAATTCCTCTTCTACAGTGCAGCAAATACAGCCGTTAGCTAACTCATAAATACCTTGCTGGCTGCTTGTAGGCGCTGTGTCATCATCACAATCCAAAGGGCAATTACGCAATAAATCAGCATCGATGTCCAGTTCACCAAATTCATTAACAATGACGGCAATACGCTTGGGGTCCTGGCCTCCAGAAATCTGGCGCAACACATTAGATAATAATGTCGTCTTGCCACTACCTAGAAAACCGGTGACCACAGTAGCGGGAATTTTTTTCAGTTGCATGGGATAACCTTATACGTAATTAAAAGCTAAAAGGGAGTTTGAAATTGCCCGCTATTTTGTCACAAAAAGCCACTAAAATCAGCCTTGCTTGGGCACAAACTATCCCCCATGCGACGCTTTGCAAACCTCTAATAGAAGCTGGAACCACAGCCATGAATTAACTCATACTAAAGCCATGAGCACAGATCACTCTAGGTCGTCACTCTGAGGCATTAATCACCTTACAAAGGGGCTTATTTGCAGTGGCCCATAGACCCTAGATGGAGCCTTCTAAAACCCAGGCAGGTGCAATGTAAAAATCATTAACCAGCCTTTTTATTGTGATCTTTCTTGCGATAGATATGGGCTTTGGTTTCATCATATAGATACGAATCGTCAAAGTTTTCTGCATCCAACACATGGCCTACCAGTATCAAAGCAGTGCGGGTAAACTTTTTCTCACGCACTTTGGCAACGATATCGCTTAAGGTCCCTGTCACCTTATCTTGATCAGGCCAACTAGTGCGATAGCACACCGCTACTGGGCAGTCTGGTCCATAGTGAGGCAATAAGTCTGCCACAACTTTGTGAATGCGAGTAATGCCAAGGTGAATGGCCATGGTGGCTCCAGTGGCCGCTAAAGCGGGTAGACGTTCGCGCTCTGGGAAGGGAGTTTTGCCTTCATAGCGGGTTAGGATGACTGTTTGTGAAATACCAGACAAGGTAAGCTCTTTGCCCAGCCATGCGGCTGATGCAGAATAGGCTGTGACTCCTGGGATAATTTCGTAATCAATTTCTAACGCCTCTAGGCGGCGCATTTGCTCACCAGTGGCACCATATAACGAGGGATCACCAGAGTGCACGCGGGCCACATGCTGGCCTTTGGCATGAGCATCAGCCATTAGCTCTACTTGAGCATCCAATGCTAAGGCTGCAGTATCTATCACTAAGGCACCGCGTGAACGTGCAGTTGCCATATTTTCATCGGGAATCAATGACCCTGCAAACAGCACCACGGGCGCTGCATCTAATAAGCGCTGACCTTTAATGGTCATTAGCTCTGGATCACCTGGGCCTGAGCCAATAAAAAATACTGTCATAATTTTGTCCTGTGTTATGTCAAAGTTGGGAATTAAAGCTTCTTTTTATATCCACGAGGGGTATACACCCACTCTTTGGTGCCATTGACTATGTGTCTAGACTCGCTATTGCCCACGGAGACAAGGGTAAACATGTCCACGTCTTTGGCCTCTAATTCATCCAAACGAATAATAGTGACCTGCTCTTCTGGGCGCGTAAGCTGGCGACCAATTAATACGGGTGTAGAGGCCGGGCGGTGCTGTAACAATATGTCGCGGGCTTTATTAAGCTGCCAATCACGTTTTTTAGACACAGGGTTATAGAAAGACACAACAAAATCACCTTCGCCAGCTTTTTCAATACGCTTTAAAATGGTTTCCCAAGGTGTGAGTAAATCTGACAAAGAAATAGTGCAAAAGTCATGTCCTAACATAGCACCCACGCGACTCGCACCGGCTTGCATGGCAGAAATTCCTGGAATAACTTCTAATTCTACAGCGAGCCATTCGGGGTGATTCTCTTTCCCCTCGAGCTGCATATCGAGTAATTCAAAGACTAAGGTCGCCATGGCATAAATGCCAATGTCGCCACTTGAAATAAGTGATGTGGTCCTGCCACTCGCTGCCAAATCTAGGGCTAAACGGGCCCGTCCAATTTCTTCACCTAAGGGCAAGTCATGGTGTTGTTTACCGTTGCAAACATCCCCCAAAATTTGTAAGTAAAGGCCGTATGCCACTAGGTCTGAACTGTCTGCGATGGCAGTGTGGGCGCGCGGCGCCATTAGCTGTGCATCACCAGGGCCAGTGCTAACAATAAATAGTTTGCTCATGCTGATCTCGTGCTCATTAAATAAAACTTAAGGTTAATCTTCTTCACCCACTGAACCCGCGCCCGGTGGAAACGCTCTGGCGATGGCACAGGTGGCTTTAGGTGTTTTTAACTTGGCTTGTATTAGCTCTGCAGCATTACCAGTGGCTTGCTGAGCCGACCAGAGTGCAGCAGACTCTGCAACGCCATAAACACCAACAGTGTCATAAACGTATTGAGAGGGGTTTATTAATAAATCATTGACGGCTGCCAAAGTTTGGGCAGAATAGGTTTGAAAACTCTTACCTAAACCTTGAGCTAGCTCAATAAGGCCTTGCTCATCGGCTTTAATATCAATGCTATTAATGCTCACGATATCATCAATAGTGAGCCCTTGTTGTGTCAAACATTGGTTCAAAAATTCTAATAAATGGGCATGGCTACAATGGCGCTCACAGCCCATGCCTATGGTATATACAGGTTGCAGGTATGGTTGAGCCGTAGTGACCGCTAAATGTGCCTCTAGCATGTGGCTAATTTGGCGTCCCCACTCGTTGGCACCGCCCTCATGCCCAGACAGCAATGGAATAACAAATTGGCCTTGCTCATCAAGCACCAGCACAGCTGGGTCTTGGTACTTATTTGTTAATACAGGTGCCAATGTACGCACAGCAATGCCCGTGGCACAGATCAAAATGAGGCGGTCAGCTTGAGAAAACGCAGCCTGAACCTGGGCCGCAAAGGGTTGTGGTTTTAGCTCAAAGGAAACTAGGCAATCTGGGTCATGATTCAATAGCATGGCCTTTAAACGTTCGCCAAGGCGCGCACCAGCATCGGTTAATGCAAAAATTCGGATCACCAATGACGCTCCTGCCTTAGCACTACGAACAATGAAAAGTATGGACCTGCTTGATTAGGTAATTGAGTTACATCGGTTAGAATTTCTTGGTTATCACGACCGATGTAGGCCAAATAGTTGGCATCTGCCATACGACCTGTTTTATCAAGTATGCCTAAGATACGCGGCCTAGCTCGGCCTGCCTTCATAATAACCACACTGTCATGGGTATTAAGGGCCAGTTCTAGCTGGGCGTCGGTGTGGCGTCCTGTCATGACAACAAAAGATTCTTGTAATAAGGATAGGGGCTGCTGCAGGGCAGACGCTGCACTGTTTACAGAAGAAATACCAGGCACTACAAGGCATTCGTGGGCATCACTTAAGCGTTCTAGTAGGTAACTAAATGAGCCAAAAAATAGGGGATCGCCTTCGCACAAAAACACGACAGATTTGCCTAGGTTTAGTTGTTCAATAATGTGCTTAGCACCTAAATCGTAGGCAGCATTAGCTGCAGTTCTATCGGTACTCATGGGCATAGGAATAGCGATTTCTTTGGGCAAATCGGCACGACCAAGAATACTAGTGTGAGCAATATTTCGAGCTTGTGAAGTGCCTCCAATGGCCTTACTGGTGGCACTATTAGGCACACCTTTAGCGCTCGCTAAATAACAAATTACATCGGCAGATTGAATGAGGTAATGGGCTTTTAAGGTAATTAGTAAAGCATCACCTGGGCCAACACCCACTCCATAAAATACGCCAGCTTGGGCTTCAAAGTTATGCATTAGGATGAAATCTCTAGGGCTTTATGCCAGCACACTAAGGTAACAGGCAGTGCGGGGCGCAGTAAATCTTGCCCGGCAATGGTGTCGTGTCGACTGATGGCCACTTGTAAATAATCAGCGGGCTGTTGCTCTATATGTAGGCTAAATTGCCTCAGTGCAGCCTTACTTGGCTCAGTCACAGCACTGGCTGCAAGGCGACCACCCGGTTTGAGAAGCTGCCAAGCCAGTTGCATTATGCGACCAAGTTCACCGCCACTGCCACCTATAAAGATCTTGTCTGGAAATGGTAGTTCTTTGAGGCAATCTGGGGCTCTACCTTGGATAACACTTAAGTTAGCGCTTACGCCAAAAGCTTCTTTGTTAGCTTCCAAGCAGGCGATGCGCTGGTCGTGATGTTCGATCGCATATACTTGGCCTTGGGGATTCCATAGGGCCCATTCAATCGTGACTCCACCGCATCCCGCACCGATATCCCAAGCGATATCTTGGGGAGCAGGTTGCAGTAAACTTAGAATATTAAGCCGCACTTCACGTTTGGTGAGCAAGCCTTTGCCTGACTCGCCATCGGTCACAAAATGGGCATCTTCTATGCCGGGAAAATTTGGCATGACATGACCTATGCCTAGGGTATGAACCACGCTCACGTGCAGTGACGCAAAGGGGGTTGAGTTGGTGGCTAGGTCTTGAGCTATAAATTGCTGTTGGTTTTGATCTTCGTAGCCTAATCGCTCGCATACATGTATCTTTGATAGGCCCAAATTAGCAGCCACTAAGACTTTTGCAATGGCTTGAGGATGGCTGTTTTGATCCGTAAGAATTAATAATGTGCGGTGGGGTTGTAAATGGCGCTTAAGGTGATTTAGTGGCCGCCCATGTAAACTGACGAGTTGGGCATCTTGTAAGGACAGTCCGGTTAATTCGCAAGCACCTTGTAAGCTCGACACGCCGCTAATACAGGTGACTTGATCGCCAAATTCAGATTGCAAGTATTTACCAATACCAAACAGCAGTGGATCACCAGAAGCAAGAATCACAACATGATCAAAACCCTTGATCTCATGAGCGATGTGTTTGAGCTTTGGTAAGCATAGACTGGCTGGCTGGGTGCGGCTTTGGTTTGCCACAACCTGCGCATGGGCCATACTTTCCAATTGTCTGGGTGAACCCATTATGCAATCGCAACTACCTAAGGCGCTTAGGGCTTTGGCATTAAGCAAAGGGGGCTGGCAGATGCCTAAACCAATAACTGTAATTTTGGTCATTAGTAGCGTTCATCCATATTGCAGCGCAACAAAGCGTTGACTACCGAGGCCGCAGCGGCACTACCACCTTGGCGTCCAAGTAGGGTAATACATTCAATACCCAAGCCTTGATGAAGGTCCCACAGTGCTTGTTTAGATTCAGCAGCGCCTACAAAACCAACGGGAATGCCTACAATTAATGCCGGTTTAGCTGCACCAGCTTTGAGCATTTCTAAGAGGCGAAATAGTGCCGTAGGGGCATTTCCAATGACCACCACGCTCGAACGCAGTTGATCTCCCCAAAGGTCTAACGCCGCCATAGACCGAGTTTCCCCACGCTGGTTAGCTATAGCTGCCGTAGTCTCATGATTGAGGTAGCATAGGGGAGAATTTTGAATCATGCGTTTGGTAATGCCTTGTTTGACCATTTCTACATCACATAATATGGCTTGGTGTTTGGCCAGAGCCTCACGCCCAGCAACACAGGCATTGGCACTTATACGCATGTGCTGTGCAACAAGGGGGTCGCCTACGCTATGAACAACACGCATCACCACTTGTTGGGCATCGTCACTGAGGCCTGATAAGTCTGTTAATAAACGAATTTGGCGAAAGCTGTCTTGCTCTATAGCAGAGGGATTGGGCTGGTATTCAAAGCTCATATCATTATCACCTAGTGCTTCTGATCATGGCTATGGGATTGGGTATGGTGGTTGCCTTTATTGAGAGATGTCATGGGTGTGCGACTCCACGCTTGTAAACGCTCTATAAGTCCATCAAATTGTTGTTCTACAGGTCCAATAAAATGTGGCCGCTGCAACATAAATATGGGCACTTTAAGGCTTCGAGCGGCTGTTAGCTTTGCTTCGGTGGAACTGCCACCACTATTTTTACTCGCGATGGCTTGAATACTGTGACGTTTTAATAAGGCTAATTCAGCGGCTTCAGCAAAAGGGCCGATGGCTTTAATCCAAGTAACATTAGGGGGTAACTCATGTTTGGGTTGCACAGCAGTACGTAACCAAATGCGTTGCTTTGCATTTAATAGCGCCATCTCTGTAGGGCTAATTTGCCCTATCGTTAATAACGTGCGTTGGTAACTTGAAAGGGCACTTAAAAGCGCTGCAGTGGTGCCAAATAAGCGCCAATCATCTCCCGTTTGTGGTTGCCATTGAGGTCTTAAAAAACGCCAGTAATTTAGCCCTAACTCATGACAGGTTTGCTCTGCATGTTGGCCCATAGTGACACTGAATGGATGGGTCATATTAACGATGCCATCTATGTTTTGTTGTTTGCAATAGGCGCTTAAACCGCCAAACTGAGTAAACCCGCCACTCACTACTGTGGCTGGAACCTGAGGCTGACGAACCAATCCAGCCACACTATAAATTAATTCTAAACAGGGCTGGGTTTGGTGCAGAGCGATAGCCAAATGGCGAGCATCTGCAGTACCCCCTAAGATCAGCAATCTCATGAGGCCACTCCCGCCGCGCGACCAAGTAATTCACCTTGCCTATTGACGGCGAATATTTCCAGCTGCACTGAATTAGGCACGGTTGTCAGGGCAAATGTTAACGCATCTTGGCAAACAGCCGCAGCTAAATCAATGTCTTGCTGCTGGCACAGCCCCAAGGCCTCAAGACTTGTATTACATGCTTTAATAGCCGTCACTAGGTCGTTATCAGCACCCAATCTTTGGGCCGTATAGGCCAGCTTCGGTAAATTAATGGAGGACTTGCCACTGTGCAAGTCTAAATGGCCATCGGCTAGTTTACTAATTTTTCCAAAACCACCACAAATCGTTAAACGCTTCACAGGAGACTTTTTTAAATGTTTAAGCACTGCACCTGCAAAGTCGCCCATTTCAATGAGTTGCATGTCGTCTAGGGCGTAATACTCACCAATAAAGGCTTCACTTGCATTGCCTGTAGCTGCAGCTACATGGGCATAATTGTTGGCGACAGCAACATCTAGGCCTTGATGGATGGATGCAATCCAAGCACTGCATGAGAATGGACGCACGATGCCACTGGTGCCTAAAATTGATAATCCATCCACAATACCCAAGCGGCCATTCATGGTTTTCTTGGCAATCTCAGCGCCATTAACTACCCCAATTGTGACTTTAAAACCACCTGTGTATTGGTAAAGCTGTGCCAAATGAGTGAGGTGTTCACTCATCATTTGTCGAGGTACGGGATTAATAGCCGCTTGGCCCACTTCAAGCAGCAATCCAGAGCGGGTGATGGTGCCCACCCCAGCACCCGCACAAAACTTAATGCCTAATTCAGAAACTAGGCTTACGGTCACCCAAATGGTCGCACCATGGGTTGCGTCTGGGTCATCACCCGCATCTTTAATCGTCTCAGCATAGGCCGTGGTCGGTCCACGGTGTTCCACTAGCTTAAGCTCTAGATCAACGTGTTTACTCGCACCTTTAGGTTTAGGTAAAGTGACGCTGGCACTGGTTTTGTGAATGTTTCCTAGTAATAAATGAGCCCCAGCTAGACAACAGGCCGTGGCGCAAGTTCCGGTGGTTAAACCGGTACGCAAAGGCTGCTTTTTTTCGCTGGATTCAGGCCACATAGTTCAGATTGATCCTATTGCTGCGCTGCTATGAGTGGTTTGTAGTGGCTTGGTAAATAACTGAGCCACAGCTTGTGGGTTGGAAGGAAAGAACAAATGTAAATAACTGGCTGTCAAACCTTGTTGGCGATAGATGGCCTCTCCAGGAGCAGGATGACGCTGGCGCTGACCATGGGCAATGGGCGCAGGGGTGTTTTGGCTGCGAGAACGATGGTGTGCATGGGCACGCACTTCACCTTCTGGCAGCATAGCCGCTTGCATGCCTTGGCAACCCCGTTTACCACGCATCGCACCTTGGCCTGCTAAAATGCCCACCATGGGGTAGGTCGTATCATCAAGATCAGTTAGCTTTTCCAAACAATATAGAAAACCGCCACATTCAGCTAAAATTGGTTTTTGAAGGGCATTAAATCTACGAATGTCCTTTAGCATACTGCTATTCCCAGCTAATTTTTTGGCATGCAGTTCAGGGTATCCGCCAGCAAACCATAAGGCATCAACGTCAGGCAAGTGCTGATCATTAAGGGGTGAAAAATAACTTAATTTAGCCCCCATCGCCTCTAATAAACGGGTGTTGGCGCTGTATATAAAACTAAAGGCAGCATCACGGGCGATGCCAATGGTGGTGCCTTGCAAAAGCTTTTGCGGTGCAGCAATGTCTTGGCTGGTAAAAGCCACGGGTTTGGGTAAGTCACAAATGGCTTGTCCACCCAACCATGCTTTGCCCAGGTTGAAACGGTGTTCTAGTTCTTCACGCACTTCGTGAGCTTGCACTAAACCTAAGTGACGCTCTGGTAAAGACACCTCTGGATCTCTGGCGAGATTAGCGAGCAAAGGCATACGACCTGCAAGAGCATCGTCAATAAGTTGGGCATGTCGTTGGGTGCCACAATTGTTGGCTATGAGTCCACAAAACTCAACATCATCACGAAAACTGGCTAAACCTAGGGCTACGGCTGCCGCAGTTTGTGCCATGCCCTTCACGTCAATTACTAAGGCGATGGGAATGTTAAATGTGGCGGCTAGATCTGCACTGGAGGGTTCACCATCAAACACACCCATGGCTCCTTCTACTAGAATTAGATCAGACTGCTGAGCGGCCAAATAGAATTGATGCCGACAATACTCTGGCCCTGCCATCCATAAGTCTAACTGTGTCACAGGTTGACCTGATGCTTGTTCTAGAATTTGTGGGTCTAGGTAATCGGGCCCCATTTTAAATACCCTCACCTTGCGGCCAAGGTCACGGTGATAGCGCGCTAGGGCTGCAGTAATGGTTGTTTTGCCTTGGCCAGACGCAGGCGCTGCTAAAAATAAAGCAGGGCAATAGGCTATGGCATTTGCTTGATCCGAGTGTGGGGTCTTAGAGGTCATTAAAATTCAATACCAGCTTGGGCCTTAACGCCAATTCGAAAGGCATGGCCATCATCTTTTACTGTACTAATCGTGTCTGCATATTCAACTAACGCCTCCGGCATCACCCGGCCTGTAATAATGACAGTTTGGTCATGTGGGCGTCTAGCCAAGGCTTCTAAAACAGGTTCTAGTGGCAGGTAGTTGTACTTAAATACATAGGCCATTTCATCAAGCACCAACAGGTCGATGCTAGGGTCTTGTAATAAACCTCGGGTGATCTCCCATGCTTGTTCTGCAGCGGCGATATCGTTGGCTTTATCTTGGGTTTCCCAAGTAAAACCATGGCCCATCACATGCCAGTCTAAGCCAGGATAATCCTTAAAAAATTTGTACTCTCCGGTTTCAACGCGGCCTTTTACAAATTGAACGACAGCCGCTTTCTTACCGTGCCCTAAACTACGCATCATGGTGCCAAAGGCTGAGCTACTTTTACCCTTGCCGTTGCCACGCAACAAAATGGTTACACCACGTTCTTCTGTGGCTTTGGCAATACGAGCGTCAATGACCGCTTTTTTAGCACTCATACGTTGTTCATGGGTTTTACTCATTAAACTAGCCTCGCTTGGGATAAGGTTAAATATTGTGCTTTTAAAAGGTGCGCAATGTGTTGGCCCCGGCCTCGTTTCACTGGACCTTGTTCCGTATCAACAAGAATGGATTGGCCTAATAACTGGATACCTGATAATTCCTGCTGCACCCGTCCGTCAGTAATAATGGTATTGATAATACGAATTCCTGGACTGCGTCGAAGCAGCCTAGTTGCAAAGGCACTGGCGGACTCAAGGGCTTGTCTTAATGGTGTACCGCCACCCACATCGATGCCATTAAGTAAAGGTGTCATGGCTTTAGGTGCGCGACCTTGAGTGTATAGTTCACAGACTTGGTCGTTACCAAAACCCAACAACACCAGTTGTTGACGAGCCCTATAGGCATGTTGTGCGATGCCTGCAACTAAGCCTTTGGCCTGACTCTGACTATTACCAAGCAAGGTTGATGCGGACGTATCAAGTAGCACTAGGTGCATCACAGGATCAGCACCACGCTGGCGGCGAAAACGCAGGTGGATGCCAGAGTCTTTGTGACGGCTGGCAATCAAACTCGAAAACCAATTAATGTGCTTTGAGAATGGTTTATTTGGCCTACCATGGCCTTGGCCGTGCAAACCTCTGCTGGCCGCCGCTGGGATAGATGAAGACGTTCTAGGGGAGTCACCATCAGACTCCATTTGCCGCAGTGGGCCAGTGGGCTGCTTGGTAGGCACCATTTGTCCCCAGTCTTGCTCAGTGCTCTGGCCTTGAAAGTCTACTTTGCTATCCTTAGGGCGCTCAAAGGGTGGTGGGCTTTGTGGCGGTTGTGGGTTAGGTGGATTGGGTGGATTGGGTGCGTTAAGGTCGTTACGACGATGCATTAAGACCAGTTCTTCAACCGCATCAATATCTTCAAGGCTCACAGTATTGGTTTGTTGGAGTGCCGCATGAGCTTGTGCAGCACGCAGCCAAACTAAATCACCACGCACTCCATCTACTTGCGCAGCGACGCAGCGTTGGGCGATTTGTAAACGCATATCGTCGCTAGCATTGATGCTTTTGAGCCGTATTTGAGCTTGTTCTATGTTAGCTCGCAAAGCTTGTTGTGGCTTCGCATAAGTGGCCAAAAATTGGGCAGGATTGGCATCAAAGTCTTGACGACGGCGCACAATTTCCATGCGTTCATGGACGCTATAGGTGTTCTCAAGGGCCACGCCAAAACCAAAACGGTCAAGTAACTGGGGGCGTAATTCGCCTTCATCTGGGTTCATGGTGCCCATTAAGGTAAATTCAGCTTCATGCTGGTGGCTAATACCATCCCGCTCAATATGATTAACACCACTGGCTGCAGCGTCAAGTAATAAGTCGACCAAGGCATCAGGTAATAGATTCACTTCATCAACGTAAAGTAAGCCTCTATGGGCCTTGCTCAAGAGCCCTGGTGCAAATTGCACGTGTTGCTCGCCCAGTACTTTTTGTAGGTCTAAAGACCCAGTGACCATCTCTTCACTGGCACCGAGGGGCAGGGTCACTAATTGATTGAGGTTAGCAATATTGAGGTCTGCCAAACTGCGGGCCAAGGTAGATTTGGCACTACCACGGGGGCCACTTACCAGCACGCCACCAATTGCAGGGTCTATAGCCAGCAAGGTTAGAGCAAGCTTAACGTGAGTTTGGCCAACGACGGCAGTAAAAGGAAAGTTGAGTTCGAGCATAGCCATATCCATCGCACCCACCGTACGATTTATGTGAAACCTAAGATATAACCTAGGTTTCTGATTTCATTTTGAGGGGCTGGTATCGGACTAAATCGCCTATGGATTCACCGTTGCGGGGGCAGTGTTGGCTCAAGACCGGTTTGCCGTAATCTCGTCCACGCTTCCCATTTAACTGCCTGTTCGCCAAGCAGAACCACTCATTACTACCTATTGTAGGCTTATATGGTGAAGAATAATACGTTTATAGAGCGACTAATGGTTTGGGTGCGGCCTAGGCATATTCAATATCGCCATAGGGCTGATTTGTTGCTTAAACAATGCATATCAAGCTGGTTGTGGCCTCCCAAATGGCTGCTTTAATGTGCCTTTATGAGCATTTTAGTCGGCAGTCACATTAATTGATTTTTTAAATCATGGACGCCTGGTTTGGTTAAGGGCTTGCTGACGTTGCCGGTTATCCCACCAATCCTTAGTTTGGTACCAAGCGCTCGCAGCGGGCATATACCAAGGGCTGCCATGATGATAGCTTCGGCTTTGCAGTGGGGTTTGTTCAAACACAGAATGTTGCTCCTGTGGATGTAACATTTTGAGAGCAGCTTTATGACCTAAATAAGGCGCCATAGCGACCCCATTCCCACAATAACCCAGAGCATGGAAAATGCCATTATTACTGCCGATATTGGGTAATTTACTAAAGCTGAAACCTGTAAAGCCAGTCCAACAGTGACTCATTTTGGTGTTTTTCAGGCTGGGGAATATTTCTATTAATTTTGATTGTAAAATGGGTAATGATTGTGCTGGCGTGATGGCATGCAAAGCGGCGCGTGCTCCCAGCATAATGCGTTTGCCGCAGGGTGTTGGGCGGTAGTAACAAAAGCGCTGGCGGGTCTCAACCATACAATGCCCACCAGGCAATAAAGCTTGCACCTGATCTTTGCCTAACTCTTCGGTCACAATAATGAAACTGGGCACAGGCAAAACTCTTCTGGCTAAAAACTTAGAGACCCTAGATTGGGTGTAGCCATTGGTTGCCATAAGCACTTGCTCACAATCAATAAATTGGTTTTTAGTGGTAATGCAAAAGCCACTTCCTCGAGGCTTAACTGAATGCGCTGGCTGATCTCCAAAGACCTTTACTCCTGCGTCTAAGGCAAGCTGTAATAAACCATAATGGAGTTTTCTAGGCTGCACACAAGCATGGCCTTCATACAGTAAGCCACCAAAATATAATGGCGTGTTGATGTGCTCAGTCATGGCATTGGGCTTGATCATGCGTGCAGCAAATGGCTCAATCTTTTGTAAACTGCGATTGGCTTGGGCCATGGCAGAATAGTCTTGTGGTGTCCATGCAGTGCGTAAACGACCAGAGGCTTGTAAATCACAATTTATTTTGTGATCAATAATCAAGCTTTTGGTGAAATCTAAAGAGCCATTGGCCTCGCAATGTAGCTGTGCAGCAATGTCTGAACCGTAATGTTTTTTGGCATCAGCCACAGACACTTTGTGACCTGAACCCAGCATGCCACCATTGCGAGTACTGGCTCCAAAGCCTATGGCTTGGCTATCTAATACAACCACGTCACGACCCGCTTGGGCTAGAGTTAAGGCGGCACTTAAACCCGTAAAGCCTGCCCCTACAACAACACAATCCGCTTTGGTTGGCGGCACTTCAGTGTTACGATATTGGGGCTGATTTTGCCACCAGTAAGGTGTAAATTGAGTCATGATTAGCTAATTATTTTTTTATTGAGTCTTCACCATGCAACAACTTTATCCAGAACTCAAACCTTATCGAGAATTCTTTTTACCTGTGACCCACGGGCACAGCCTTTATGTTGAGCTATGTGGCAACCCTCAGGGTATGCCTGTGGTTGTCATACATGGGGGTCCAGGCGGAGGTTGCGGGCCTTCATCGCGGCGCTTTTTTGACCCCCATGACTATCATATTATTTTACTTGACCAACGTGGGGCTGGGCGCTCATTACCCCATGCTAGTTTAGAGGCTAATACCACCCAGCATTTAATTGAAGACTTTGAATTACTGCGTTGTGAATTAGGTATTTCTAAATGGCTTTTATTTGGTGGCTCTTGGGGAGCTACATTAGCTTTAGCCTATGCTCAGGCGCACCCAAATCGTGTTCTAGGACTTATCCTTCGGGGTGTTTTTTTGGGCCGCCAAAAAGATGTGGATTGGATATACGAAGCCGGTGGTGCCAGTCGCATGTTTGCAGATTATTGGCAAGTATTTCAAAAACCATTAATCAACACAGATGCTGAAGCTACTGGCGAAATGGTTAACACCTATCATAAATTATTATGTGGCGCTGATGAATTAAAACGCTTTGCTGCTGCAAAGGCTTGGGCGGCATGGGAAGGAAGTATTGCCACATTAAACCCTAGACCCCACCTTGGAGACGATTTTTCTGACGGTCATTTTGCCTTAGCTTTAGCTCGAATTGAATGTCATTACTTTGTCAATCAATGCTTTTTTGAGCCTAATCAATTATTAAAAAATATGCATAAAATCAGTCATTTACCCGGTATCATTGTGCATGGTCGTTACGATATGATTTGTCCAGCAGAGCAGGCGTTTGAAGTGCATGCACTGTGGCAAGCATGCCAATTGCACATTGTGCGTGATGCAGGCCATGCGCAGCAAGAACCGGGCATCGTCGATAACCTAATCAAAGCCACTAGAGAGTTTGCAATTAAACTTGCATAGTAAATTATATGCTTCTTACACGGCACTTGGTGTGACCTCAATTAGAGGTAGACCCAGTTAAGTGTTGAACAGGATGAGAGCAAGATGGCGAAAATGGTAAAAAAGGGCGACTTGCCGCAAAAAATTTGTCAGACATGCAACAAGCCATATGCGTGGCGAAAAAAATGGGCGCGTGATTGGGCGAACATTCGCTATTGCTCACAACGTTGTAAATCTGAAGCCAAATTAGATATTTAACACTAGAGTAATGAGTGGTTTCAAGGCACTCGTGAATGTGCACTCAAGCATGCTTAGGCAGGCAAATTAAAAAAGGCCCCACCATGAAAAACACCCCCCAGCACGCACCCCCATTGGATGCCCAACAACGCTTAGATATAGAGCCGGTGGTTTGCTATCCCAATGACACTCTGCCTCCCTATGACAAGCCCTTTTATAACAATCTGCAACAGAGTATGCAGTTGGTTGATAGCATCACCATCCCTGCTAGAGATGCGCGCAGTTTTGTGGTGCCTGCAGGCCATGTGTTTCGTATCATTAGTGTAGAAGGCCCCCAAGTAGGCGACTTAAACTTGTGGCACAAAGACAACCTTAAGGAGCGTTTTTTTAGTGGCAAAACCCGTGCATTGCACGGCACACATGTCAGTACTGGTGATCGCTTGTGGAGCAATCTGCCTTATTTAAGACCGATGGCCACGGTCATAGATGATACCCTCGATTGGTATGGCTGGGACCAGTTTGGTGGCAGTGTGCATGACGTCATCGGCACCCGTTGTGACCCCTACACCAATCAAGCCCTGGGACAAGATGAATACCACTATTGTTGTCACTCTAACCTTACACGGGCCATGTTAGATCATACCCAACTCGATTTAGATGACGTAGAACCTATGGTGCACGATGTATTAAATGTGTTTATGTGCACCGGGTTTAGCCATGACACCCATCAATATTTTATGAAAGCCAGTCCGGTAAGACCAGGGGATCACTTAACACTATTTGCTGAAATTGACTTGCTAGGTGCCCTATCTGCTTGCCCAGGGGGGGATTGCAGTAGTGAACATTCTAGTGATACTTCCAAGTGTTATCCCCTTAAGGTCGATATATATAAACCTCTACGAAAAGCTTTAGTGGGCTGGTCAAGTCCGAATACCAATGGCTATAGCCGCCGTCATGGAGTAGATCAAACATCATGAAAGCCCTCATGCAGCGTGTTACTCAAGCCAAGGTAGAAGTTAACGGCGAATGTATAGGCCAAATCGATCATGGCATACTGTTGCTTTTGGGGGTGGATAAGGACGATAACTTTGCCAAAGCCGATCAGTTGTTGCATAAAGTGCTGCACTATCGCTTTTTTAGTGATGAGCTTGGAAAAATGAATAACAATGTACAACAAGTGGCTGGCAGTCTTTTAGTTATTAGTCAATTTACCTTGGTCGCCGACACCAAAAAGGGCTTAAGGCCAGGCTTTTCGAGTGCGGCACCGCCCGCCCTTGGTGAACAAATATACGATTACTTTGTTGCTCAAGCCGAGCAATCAATTACTCTGGCTACGGGGCAATTTGGTGCCGATATGCAGGTCAGTCTCACTAATGATGGGCCAGTCACCTTTATGCTGGAAGTCTAAGTATCGCCCACCAATTTGTTAACACTTAAAATGAAGAGCCCATCTGTGTCCCAATTGAAGCGCTAAAGCCATGACTTCGTATTGAATGCTCTACCGCTTATAAAAAGAGCACGCACAAAGCCTTAAAATAAAGCATTATTAAGTACCACAAAAGGTCTGTTTCACCATTTCATCAGGTGTTGGGGCTAGGGCATAAGTGATTAATTCTAGTTGGTAATCATAAGGTGCTTGTAAGATTTTGAGTAACGCATAAAAGGGCTCATAGTCACCTTGGTCTTCTGCCGCTCTTATGGCCAGCTCTACTTGATGGTTGCGAGCAATATATGCTGGATTAGCCCGCTTCATTTGTTGATAACGCTCTGCTTGGCTTTGTGGGTCTTGGGTTAGGCGCTGCTGCCATTGACGTTGCCACACCACGAATGCTTGGGGGGCAATAAATGCGGCTCCAAGGGCTACATGCTCTGTTGGTGTGGCGATCTGGTCTACCAAATACCTAAAACCCAAAGTGAAATCTATTTTATGCTCAGCCATGATGGCGAATAGTTCTTCAGTGAGGGCTTGGTCCCCTTCTTGTGGCTGACTCATGCCCAGCTTGTTACTCATGACGGCCTGATAAGCGGCAACATAGTGCTTTACATAGTTGTCGAGTGCTTGTTGGGCGTCTGCTAAGGCTTGCTCACTGTCTGTGTGTAGCAATGGCAGAAGTGCTTGTGCTAGCCGTGTCAGGTTCCATTGACCAATACCAGGCTGCTGATTATAACGATAACGGCCTTGCCGATCGATGGAACTAAACACTTGGTCTGGGTCAAACTGATCCATAAATGCACAGGGACCATAGTCAACTGTGGCTCCACAAATAAGCATGTTGTCGGTATTCATTACGCCATGAATAAAGCCAAAACCTTGCCATTGAGCAATCAATTTAGCTTGGCGTTCTATGACCGCATTAAGTAATGATAAGTAGGGTTGAGGAGCATCAACCAAGTGGGAGAAATGGCGTTTAAGGCAGTAATCTGCAAGGGTTTTAACGCCTTCCTCATCCCCTTGCATCGCAAAATATTCAAAGCTACCCACACGAATATGACTGGGGGCAATACGCGTCAATACGGCGCCAGGTGCAGGGCTTTGGCGCATTACAGTTTCACCTGTAGCGATAGCGGCAAGGCTGCGGGTGGTAGGCACCTGTAAAGCAGCCATGGCCTCGCTTAAAAGGTACTCCCGTATAACGGGCCCTAAAGGTGAGCGACCATCGCCCCGTCTGGAATAGGGTGTAGGCCCAGAACCTTTCAGCTGTAGGTCAAAACGTTGTCCGTCTGGGGCTACTATTTCGCCTAATAAGTGCGCTCTGCCATCACCTAATTGAGGGTTAAATGAGCCAAATTGGTGGCCGGCATAAGCCTGTGCCATGGGCGCTGAGCCCATAGCCGTTTGGTTGCCAACAAGGACTTGCAAAGCCTCATCAGAGGTGAGCCATTGGAGATCAATGCCGAGTGCCTTGGCTAGTATTGGGTTACTGATAATGGGTGCTGCAAGGGTCACAGAAACGGGTTGTGTATAGCTGTAAAAACGTTCTGGCAAGCTTGCAAATGTAGTGTCAAATGTGGGGCTGGTGGCTGTCGCTGGGGTTGTCATGTTCTATACCTATAGGTTTTCTAATTTTGCATAGGCTAGGACTAGCCACTTACTGCCATCGTTTTCAAAGTTCACTTGCACTCTTGCTTGGGGGCCAGAACCCTCAGCATTAACCACGGTGCCTATGCCAAATAATGGGTGTCGCACGTTTTGTCCCAAAGCCACTACTGGGGTTTCAAGTTCTTGATGCCGCCCCCAGCGGTCATATTGTCTTGTGGGCGAGGGCCTTGCAGTGACTGGGCGGCTAATGCTGGATTTAAGACGCACTTCATTCATTAAGCCTTCAGGTATTTCCCCAATAAAGCGTGAGGGGCGGTTAAACGTATCTTGACCATGTAAACGGCGGCTTTCGGCATAGGTAATAAATAAACGTTGCATGGCGCGGGTGATGCCCACATAGCACAAACGGCGCTCTTCTTCTAAACGGTCACCTTCTTCCAAAGACATTTTGTGTGGAAATAAACCTTCCTCTACACCCCCTAAAAAGACCATTGGAAATTCCAGACCTTTAGCCGAGTGTAAAGTCATTAACTGTACACTGTCTTCTGACTCATCAGCTTGCTGCTCGCCTGCATCCAGTGCGGCTTGGTCGAGCATGGCTGCGAGCGGTGTTGTTGCGACTGGATCTAACTCTGAGTCGGGGTCATCACTCTCTTGGGCGGGATTCCAAGTGCTGGCAAATCCTTTGGCGGCACTAACCAACTCCATCAGGTTATCAATACGAGTTTGCGCCTTCTCACCTTTTTCTTTCAGGTGATGTTGAATGAGACCTGACTGTTGGATCACAAGGTCTACCATATCGTGTAATAGGGCTTCGCTGGTTTCTTCATCCAAACGATTAATGAGTTTAACGTAACTATCAATGGCGTTGTGAGCGCGCGTAGGTAGTTCGTTTTGAGTAATAATTTGCTGTGTGCTATCCCACATGGAGCAACCTTCAGCCCGAGCATTTTGCCGGATCTTAGCAACTGTGGCGGCTCCCACGCCTCGTGTGGGTACGTTAAACACGCGTTCCATGGCCGCATCGTCGTTACGATTTTTGATCAGCCTCAAGTAAGCTAGGGCGTTTCGAATTTCCAAACGATCATAAAATCGCTGGCCACCATAAATGCGATAAGGCATCTGAGCACGAATCAAGGCTTCTTCCAAGACTCGAGATTGGGCGTTGGAGCGATATAAAATGGCACATTCAGCGCGCATACCACCGTCTTTTTGCCACTGGTCAATTTGATCCACAATAAAGCGCGCTTCATCCATTTCATTAAATGCGGCGTATAAAGAAATGGGTTCGCCATCATTTCCATCAGTCCATAGGTTTTTACCAAGTCGACCGCTATTATTAGAAATCAACCCATTGGCGGCTTTAAGTATGGTGCCTGTAGAACGGTAGTTTTGTTCCAAGCGCACGGTAATGGCATTGCCAAAATCCCGTTCGAAGTGTTGAATATTTTCTATTTTTGCACCTCGCCATCCATAAATAGATTGGTCGTCATCTCCCACTGCCATGACCTTTGCAGCAGAGCCTGAGAGCACTCGCAACCATGCATATTGGATGGTGTTAGTATCTTGGAACTCATCTACCAAAAGGTGTTTAAAGCGGCCTTGGTAATGCGCTAGCAAGGCTCTATTATTAAGCCATAACTCATGGCAGCGCAGCAGTAGTTCACCAAAATCGACTAATCCAGCACGCTCACAAGCCTGATGGTATGCAGCATACACTTTGACCTGTGTATCGAGCTGAAAGTCACCCTGAGTTTCTATGTGCTGCGGACGCTTGCCTTCGTCTTTGCAGCCGTTGATAAAGTGTTGAAACTGGCGCACAGGCCACCGACTCTCGTCTAACTGCATCTCTTTACACAAGCGTTTTAGAATACTCAGCTGGTCATCACTGTCCAAAATTTGAAATTGTTGTTGTAATCCTGCTTCTTGCCAGTGGCGGCGCAGCAGTCGATGGGCCAAACCATGAAAGGTGCCTACCCATAATTGTGTCGTGTCCAAGCCCATTAGGTTTTCGATGCGGGCGCGCATTTCACGAGCTGCCTTATTAGTGAAGGTCACCGCCATAATAGACCAAGGAGAAATATTCTCAGCTTCAATTAACCATGCTATTCGGTGCACCAGCACGCGGGTCTTTCCACTACCAGCACCAGCCAAAATAAGCAGGTTTTCTTCAGGAGCCGCAACGGCCTCGCGCTGAGAGTCGTTGAGTTCGTCTAAAAGGCGAGAAACATCCATTATCGTGTCCATGTGGTGTGTGAGTGCGGGCCTAACTTTGGCCTAAATTAAATCTACGAAGAACAGGTCAACTGATCTGACCACAAGACATATGTCTAGTTGCGAGCCCAAGACTAAAAGCGTATGTTAATTCGCGCTAGGGTAAGTTTTAGGTTAAATCAGCGTTAATTTAACACCTATTGTAACCACAGATAAGGTAAATTTCATCGTTATGGGTGAGTTACTTTGTGATAGTCTAGCCTTATAAAAACAATACTGGAGATTACGGAAATGCAAAGACGTGAAATATTGAAGAAAGGCTTAGTTGGTTTAGGTGGAGTGGCAGCAGCTTCTACTATCGCCGCGCCTGCTATAGCTAAAGAACGTGTAGAAATCGCTATGGTAGCAACATGGGGTAGAGATTTCCCAGGTTTAGGTACAGGTGCTCAGCGTTTTGCTAAGCGTTTAAGTGACATGAGTGATGGTCGCATCCAAGTGACTTATTACGCTGCAGGCGAGCGTGTTAAGGCCTTTGACTCGTTCGATGAGGTGGCTTCTGGCAATGCTCAGATGTATCACGGTGCGGAATATTACTGGAAAGGTAAACACCCAGGCTGGGCTTACTTCACCTCAGTTCCTTTTGGCCTAACTTATACCGAGATGAACGCATGGATTCGCTTTGGTGGTGGTCAAGAATTATGGGATGAGTTGGGCGCAGACTACGGCCTGAAAGGCCTGATGTGTGGCAATACAGGCGTCCAAATGGGTGGCTGGTTCCGTAAAGAAATGAACAGCGTAGACGACTTCAAGGGTTTGAAGATGCGTATGCCAGGACTTGGCGGCGATGTACTGGCTAAGCTAGGTGGCTCTCCAGTGTCGTTACCTGGTGGTCAGATTTATGAAAACCTTATTTCAGGATCAATCGACGCCACTGAGTGGGTTGGACCTTGGAACGATGAAATAATGAAGTTCTACGAAGCGGCCAAGTTCTACTACTACCCAGGCATGCATGAGCCAGGTGCTATGTTAGCCTGTGGTATGAACAAGACCTGGTGGGATGGTTTGAGCAAGTCTGATCAAATGATGATTGAAGCCGCTTCTTCTATGGAAAACGACGTCATGATGTCAGAGTACAACTACAAAAACGGTGCCGCACTGAAGCGCTTGATCAATGACCAAGGGGTTAAGTTACGCCAGTTCAACGATGACATATACGATGGTTTTGCTGAAGCTTCTGAAGAAGTGTTCGCAGAAGTTCAAGAGCATAGTGATTTAGCTAATCGTATTCATCAGAGCTTTGCTACAGCGCGGGCCGACATCGGTGCATGGGCGGAAATTTCTGACCAAGCGTATCTACAACAACGTAACCGCGCTCTAGGCGGTTAATTGCTGTAACTAGGTATACCTACCCCAAATTAGTTGGGGGTAGGTTTACCCTATTTTCTACCCATCATTACTATTTTCTACGCTAGTGGTTTTAAGCATGCAACACTCGTCTAGCCTTTTGACGCCATTGAGTTCCTCTAACAGGTTACATAAGCCAGATTTGCTGCTGCGTAGTGTTGCTTTTACAGTGGTGTATGTCACAGTTATCTTTTTACTTAATAATTTTTTAAACTTCTGGGCACTATGGCCAGGCGCATTGAACACCTTAGGGGGTTTACCTCCTGCTGGGCCATACGCAGGTTTTGGATGGCTTCAGGTCTTGAGTTATGTGTCAGCGCCCATGCTGGCCGTGCTGCATGTGTATAGGTTACAGTCTGAAAGCTATCAAGACCTTTCGAGTCGAGTCTCCAACTGGGCCGCTACCACGATTAAGGCTGCCTTTTGGATGGTATTATTGGTGGGTATGGTCGACATGCTTGTCTCCTTTATGCGCATCGAGTCTCTTTTGGCCCCCATCTTCGGCGACAGTATCACTTCACAATTAGGTAAGCCTCAATTTAGGGGTGCCTATGTGCACTTGCCCTTGATGCTGTTGTCCTGTTTTATTGCGATACGCAGCAAAGGGTTGGGCTTTATATGGCTTGCCTTACTGGTGGTTGTGGCTGAATTTTTGATTGTCATCACGCGTTTTGTTTTCTCTTATGAACAAGCCTTCATGGGTGACCTTGTGCGTTTTTGGTATGCGGCTTTGTTTTTATTTGCCTCAGCCAACACGTTACTGCTTGAAGGGCACATACGAGTCGATGTGGCTTATACCCATTTTAAGGCCCGCACTCAATCTTGGGTCAACATTTTTGGTGTGTGCTTACTAGGGTTGCCATTATGCTTTACTATCTTGACCCTCGGCATGTGGGATAGAACAAGTAGTATCAACAGTCCATTGTTGAGTGTAGAGGTTTCCCAAAGTGGCTATGGCATGTATGTGAAATACCTCATGGTGGGCTTCTTGGCTATTTTTGCTTTTTCGATGGTCATTCAATTTTCAAGTTATTTGCTCAAGCACTTCGGTGTGTTGCGTGGCGAAACAGCGACAACGACGGCTAACCCCTAGGACACTCGGTTATGGAACTTCTGTTTTTAGGCATTTTAGTCCTGCTAATGATCATCGCCCTTGTATCTGGCTTCCCCGTTGCATTCTCTTTACCGGGGTCTTCGATTATTGCCATTGGTTTAGCCGCTTTAGCGGGCTGGATGTTTGCTGATGACCCCAATGCCTACTTTCATGAAGGTGGCCCAGTTCAATGGCTGAGTGCGGGTGTGACAAATTTTAGAAGCCTATATTGGAATGTGGAACGGGACACACTTATTGCGATACCGTTATTTATTTTTATGGGCATTATGCTGCAACGTTCTAAAGTTGCGGAAGATTTGTTAGTGACAATGGCACAACTGTTTGGCCCTGTCCCCGGTGGCTTGGGTATCTCTGTGGTTATTGTTGGCGCATTACTAGCAGCCACTACGGGCATTGTGGGTGCAACTGTGATTGCCATGGGTATGATTTCTCTGCCCGCCATGTTGCGCAATAAATATTCTCATTCACTAGCAACGGGTACCATTTGCGCATCGGGGACCTTAGGCCAAATCATCCCCCCCTCGATCGTGCTTATTATTTTGGCTGACCAACTCAGTAGCGCTGCTGATCAAGCCAGTGCCATGCGCAAAACTGCTTATCGGGAGATTACGGGTGAGTTTTCTATGCCCTCAGTGCTTGATATTACCTCTGCTAGCGCGGGTGATATGTTTATGGGTGCTTTTGTGCCCGGCCTTTTATTGGTGGGTTTATACATATTGTATATCTTGTTCACAGCGATCATTCGCCCAAAAATGGCGCCACCTGTGGGTTATTTGGGTGCCTATGACCGCCAATTTTTAGTTAAAGTACTAATGGCACTGCTGCCGCCTTTGAGTTTAATTTTTGTGGTGCTGGGATCCATTTTGCTAGGCGTTGCAACAGTCAACCAAGCAGGCGCTGTCGGAGCTGTGGGAGCCATGTTGATGGCGGGTTATCGCCTGCACCATCGTGACGAAAGACGTTATTGGCCGGCATTTATGGCTATCGCCTCCATCATTATCTTAGGCATTATTGTTAATAACTTTGACCTTAATATTAAGAGCATCAACACAGATGAAGATCGCCTTGGTATTGCCCTTAGTTTAATAGCTTCGGCTACCTTGTTGATCGCCATAACTTGGAGTGGCTGGCGCGTCTTTAAAACCGGCACCACCTTGCATGAGGTGATGGGGGAAACAGCTAAAACCACCTCTATGGTATTTATTATACTCATTGGTGCGGCTATGTTGACCTCTGCATTTCGAGCCTTTGGTGGTGAAGAACTCGTTAAGCATATGCTCACAAGCTTGCCAGGTGGCTTTTGGGTGCAATTTTTTGTGGTGATGTTGGTCATCTTTATTTTAGGGTTCTTTCTAGACTTTATTGAAATTGCCGTAGTGGTGGTGCCTATAGTGGCGCCCATATTGTTAGCAGACCCGAGTGCTAATATTACTGCAGTTTGGTTAGGTGTAATGATTGGCTTGAATATTCAAACCTCATTCCTAACACCGCCCTTTGGCTTTGCCCTTTTCTACTTACGTGGTGTGGCAGATCAAGTGGTGAAGACGGTTTCCATATACAAGGGAGTTGTGCCCTTTATTGGTTTGCAGTTATTGGCTTTGGTGATTACAGGATTTCTTCCAAGTTTAGTGAATTACCTTCCTAACCGAACTTACCTTACTTCCGAATCTGCGCCACCCCCAATGAACCCTCGTATTCAGCCATGCTTAGAGGAGCAGGTGCTCACTTTGTACGCTAACCAAGAAACAAGTTTGGTGGCTGCCATTGATGCTATGGCGAGTGTAGATGCAAGCTACATGTCTTCTGCTGCAAACCAAGTATTGCAAGACAGCTTAGGCAAAGCCCGTGACACCTTTGTGAAAGTGGAAAATATTTATCAAGCTAAAGCTGAGCTCACAGCCTTTTCCAAAGGGTATGAAGCTTTGCATTATCAAGTGCGAGATATTCAGTTCAATGTTCGCAATAATAAACGCTTGGTCGTAGATGCTCAGTTGCAGTTGCGTCGGCTTGAAGATATTAGCTTAAATGATAATCGTCGTGCTGCTCTTGAGGCTAAGATTGATGAACTGGGGCGCTTCAATGAACTTTTGGAGGCGAGCATACCTCAAGAGTGGGCAACTCAGAGGCCTATGTTTGAGAAACTTAATAAAGCTGAAAAGCAGTCTCGTACTCAATATCGACGCAATGTGGATGAAGCCTACGAAGGTATTCAAGAGTTACGCTTATGGATTTCCCAAGCTCCAGAGCTAGCCCAGATGAAAAATGATGTGGCTGCGCTTGCGTTAAGCATAGATCAACTTGATGCCAAGTCAGCCATGGCTGCCATCAAGCTGCAAGAGCAACAATTGGGTGAGTTGGCGGGTGTCAGTAGTATTAAATCTAAACTCTCGAAAACACGCAGGGCTCTTAAGGGCAGTAAGTACGATCCAGAGAAGGCCAAGGGCTTGCATCACCAAGCCGTGCAAATGTTAGATGCGGAGATTGTTTGGCGTGAACGCGCTCTAACTGACTTAGCGCCAGCTTTAGTGAGTTACGACATGGCCATCAAAGAGAGCATTGGCTTGCGTCTGCAAGAGCGTATGAGTGATGACCTAGCTACGACCGTGTCAGCTTGTATGGCGACGCATAAAGACATCTCCCTGCAATTTTAATGATACGCAGTGGATTGAGCTAAAGGTGATGGGGTAGAATGTTAGCAATACCTTATTTTCTTGGTTCACCCCATGTCCATTGCTAACCATGACGTGTTTAAAATTATTGCCCAAGCTCACCCTCAGCTGCGTAAATCTGAGCGCAAGGTGGCCGACTATGTGCTCGAACATCGTGCAAAAATTGTGCAAATGCGTATTGTTGATCTGGCTGCAGCCGCGGCGGTAAGTGAACCCACCGTGGTGCGGTTTTGCCGAGCCCTAGACTTTGACGGATTTCAAGATTTTAAACTTAATTTAGCCCAGTTTATGGGTACTAATACGTCTTATCAACAATTCCGCCTAGATAGCCGAGATTCGGTGGAACAGTTTAAAGAAAAGATTTTTGATGCCACCATGGGCAACCTCATGCGGGTAAAGTCTGATTTAGATGCAGCTAACCTAGAACAGGCTATTATGGCCTTAGCTCGGTCTAAGCGAGTTGACTGTTATGGCTTTGGAGCGTCAGCGCCTATTTGTACTGACGCACAACATAAGTTCTTTCGCCTTAATATGTCGGCGGCGGCTTATGCAGACCCCCACTTACAGACGATGGCGGCTGTGACCTTAGAACCTGGTGATGTGGTGATTGCGGTATCACAAACAGGCCGCACTAAAGACTTGCTGCACAGTACGCAACTGGCCATGGATGCAGGAGCGACGGTGATTGCTCTGTGCCCAAGTAACACACCCTTGGCACAGCAGGTACAAATTCCCTTATACATCGACTTAGATGAAGATAAGGAACTCAACACCCTCATGTCGTCTCGAATTACCCAAATGGTTGTTATCGATGTGCTGGCTGTGGGAGTTACCATGCAACTGGGTGAAGAAACGATGGCCCATTTAAAAACGATTAAACGCTCCCTAAGGAATTTACGGGTGCCGGTGAAGCGCATTAAGTAGTCAAACTGCCCTTGCTCTATTACCCATAGTTTAGTTGTGGCGTTTGTTGTGTCACCCCTGCAAATGGACTCCGCCCTAACCATTGACTCATGGCTTTGGCTAACTGAGGGTTGCCCCTAATGACAAGTGAGCCCTGATTGACCTCATCCTCGAAATTGCTATAGCCCATGTGGATAGATGTTAAACCTCTGACCGAACTGGTGATAAGTAAGTCGGTGTCTAAACCTGGATCAACAATGCAGTAGTTTACATCGTTTTGGCTAATGACCATCCAATGGCGTCGTTTCTTACTCGAAAGCTCGGGGAAGTTGAACTCTAGGACACAGTTGTCTAAGCTAATTCCTTCAGGCTTTATTAAGCGGTGGATATCCCACATGAGAAGCAAAACGTCCAGTTTATTAAGATTCACTTCACTATTAAACCAGCGCTTTCCCCAAGTTCCAAAAGACTCAATGATAGGAATAAGCTCGCGACCTGCAGCAGATAAATGATATTCCACTATGTTACCTTTTATGTGCTTTATTTGTACCACTCCATGGTCTGAAAGTTCGGTTAAACGTTTAGACAATAGCGACGGTGACATCAGTGGCACTCCGCGTCTAATTTGGTTAAACCGTGTGCTACCACACATCAGTTCACGCACCACTAGCGTAGTCCAGCGGGTGCAAAGTATTTCTGAAGTGATGGCGACAGGGCAAAACTGTCCGTAACTAAGACTCATAATAACCTTCCTTGCTTTGTTAATGACAAAAAATAGCGCTAATAAATAAGGGATTTATGTGACATTTTGTTTTATAAAAGAGCCTGGTGAAAAGGTTAAATACCCGTGGGTCACAATTTAATTGAGCTGGTTACATAACCATTGGTTATGTAACCACAATCTTGTTAACTTTAATGGCTCAACCGAGCTTAACTTTGGGTCAACTTTATTGAAGGTAAAAACTATGAAATTTGAAGGTAATGCGAGTTTACTGCAGCAAAAAATGGCAGCTAGTAGCGCTGGAGTGTCAAGGCGTTTAGCTGTGATGCGAGCCCTTAATCTTAATGTAGATGACGCCATATTAGATGTAGGCTGTGGGGCGGGTCATTTGTTAGAAGATATTGCACTTGCTGTGGGCACCAACGGTAACGTGGTGGGGCTTGACCCCAGTGAAACTCAATTAGTGGCAGCCAGGCAGCGCTGTGAACCTTTAAATAACGTTCAATTCTTATGTAGCATGGCTGACAAGATCAACTTGCCTGATGCTTCTTGTGATGGCATTGCCTCTATTCAAACCTTGGATTATATTGAAGATGTAGGTGCTACATTAGCAGAAGTGGGACGCTTGTTAAAACCCAGATCCAGCTTTGTTAATGTGTCCGTACTTTGGGATCACTTCAAATTTCATGGTGCTGATGAGGCCCTCAATGACCTCATACATGAGGCTTTTAAAGCCCACTGTTATCATCAAATGCTGCCACTCGAATTGTCTGGCCAGTTATCCAAGCAGGGCTTTGGTAATATCCGCACTGAGTCACTCGCTTTTGTCATAACCCAGCGTCACGAAAACTCGCCCGCAGCATACGCAGAACTGGTGTTGGCTAATTTTGCCTTGGGTCAGGGTGTGGAGGAAGACAAGGTAAGAGCATGGCAGTCTCAGCTAGCGCAAGCAGAAAGTGAGGGCCGATTTGGTTTCACGAGCTTTCCAGTACTAACCGTGGGTACCAAGCTATAAAGCCCTTGTTTGCAATAACTGAATTGGTATTTTCAAAGTGAATGTGCCTAATAGCTTTTGCAGAAAATAGACTAGTTATAAATGATCTCGAGCGCTATAGTTAAACACCGGTTTAAATATTCGTTATTATTTTTTAGGATGTCATGTTCCTGTAATGGAATCGGATATCAAAATGTTTGATACAGGGAGATTTTACTATGAACAAAGTTGCAATTGTAACGGGTGCATCACGTGGGCTAGGTCGAGGCATTGCCCTCACGTTGGCCAAAGAAGAAGGTTATATCGTTTATGCGACAGCGCGCAATAAAAAGGCGTTGGAGGATTTAGCTGCAGAAGCGACGATTGATAATGCCACAGGTGGTGTGATTCATGCCTGTGCCCTAGACCAAAAGGATGATGCTGCAGTAGAAGCTTTTGTTGGGCGGGTGGCGGCTGAACAAAAGACCATTAAGCTTCTGGTCAACAGTGCTTATAGTGGCTTAATCGCTATTGCCCCACACTTTGGTAAATCGTTTTGGGAACGCCCTTTGTCTGTCTATGACGAGGCTTTTGATGTTGGTGTTCGCAGTAGTTACGTCATGAGTAAATTTGTTGCACCACTCATGGTGGCGCAGCAACAGGGGTTGATTATTCAAACCTCTAGTACGGGCGCATTTCACTATGCGTTTGATGTTGCTTATGGCGCCGCTCACTCAGCAATGGATCGCCTGACGGCGGATATGGCACTGGAATTAAAGGATCATAAGGTGAACGCAATCACCCTTCATCCAGTGGGTGGGTGCCAGACAGAAGTCGTGTCATTCCCTGGTGGAGAGAGCGTAATTTATGTAGGTAGGGCGGTGGCCGCATTGGCAGAAAAAGCCACTGAAGCAGAGTTAACTCAAATGAGTGGCCAGGTGGTAATTACTGGAGAACTATCCGAAAAGTACAATTTTTCAGATGATAACGACCCTCAAGGAGAGGCTAAAAAAGCAAAAATTGAAGGGGCTAAGGGCCAACGCTCAATGATGGAACAGGTCCAGTTCCAGAACCAACAGCAACGAACTCTGGACGTTTATGACACTGATAATGGCCTACCATTTAAGTTCACTGACCTTAACAGTCCTATGTTTGGAGAAATGTTTTCTGGCGCTAAAGACTTCAGTTAGGTGAATCAATAGAAACTTGGTGGGGTGAGTTCAATCCTACCAAGCACTTGCTTAGCAATTGCTAGAGGCCACCTAATAGGCCCAATGTTAGCTGCTGATCCCAATTCATTTATATTGATCTTGTTGATGCATAGCTAACAAGGTCACCCTCCGCTGACATGGCCACCACTTGGTCGCACTAATGAAAATCACGAGAATTGATGTTTAGCTGGTCTAGTAGGTGGCTACAATCAATCAGTTTACCGGCAATAATGTGGATGACCTGGCTGTCTGGGTCGCGCTCTAAAATACCTTTTACTTTTAATATTTTGGCATTTAAATAGGCCTGCCTTTGGGCTCGCGCTGTGCCTTGCCAGACCACTAAATTAGTATTACCCGTTTCATCTTCTAGGGTAATAAAGGTCACTCCAGAGGCTGTGCCCGGTCTTTGCCGACCGGTGACTAACCCTGCTGCGGTCACTAAACTTTGGTGGGGTTTATGGGCCATTTGGCGTGTACTTATGCAGCCTTTTAGTAAACCTGCATGGCGTAATAGGGCAATGGGATGATGTTCTAAACTCAGGTTTAAGCTGGCGTAGTCTTCTGTTAATGCATTTAAGGCGACAGGTGCGGGCAGTTGTTCTGGGTGGGTCTCGTGTATTTCTCTTAGTAATGGCAGGTCTTGGTGGTTATCGAGCAATTGCCAACGGGCTTGATAACGGTGGCCACTGAAACAGGTGAGAGCGTTTGCACTTGCCAGTGACTCCAGTTGGCCTTTAGCCAAGTGCAATGCCTGCACCTGTGAAAGTCCTTGAAACCCTTGTGGGGGGCGCTGTGCTATTAACTCTTGTATAGGGCCTTGGCGTACACCTTTGACCTGACGTAAGCCCAAGCGTATGGCCAGTTCTGCTGTGTCAGTAGTTTCTAAACTGTGGTCCCATGCGCTGTGGTTAATGCACACGGGTAGTACTTGTACATCATGGCGGCGAGCGTCTTGCACTAATTGAGAAGCACTATAAAACCCCATGGGTTGGCTGTTAAGAATGGCGCAGTAAAAGGCTGCTGGGTAATGGTATTTAAGCCAAGCTGAGGCGTAGGTCAAAACGGCAAAGCTAGCAGCATGAGACTCGGGGAAGCCGTATTCACCAAAGCCTAAGATTTGTTGGTATAAACGCTCTGCAAAAGCCTTATCATAACCCCTTGTCACCATCCCCCCAACTAGCTTATGACGAAATTGATCTAGCTCGCCATGACGTTTCCAACTCGACATGGCTCGGCGCAAAGCATCGGCTTCACCGCCACTAAAACCAGCTGCTACCATGGCAAGCTTTATCACTTGTTCTTGAAAAATAGGTACCCCTAGGGTGCGCTCTAGTACCTGTCTCACTTCTGGTGATGGGTAGTCTATGCTTTCTTTACCCGCTCGGCGGCGCAAAAATGGATGCACCATATCCCCTTGAATAGGTCCTGGGCGCACAATGGCAATTTGAATCACAAGGTCATAAAAACAGGCGGGTTGTAAGCGTGGCAACATACTCATTTGGGCGCGTGACTCCACTTGGAAAACCCCCACACTGTCACCTTGTTGTAGCATGGCATACACCTTAGCATCATCATCCATACGAGTAATATCTGCCAAGCTAAGCTGACGCCCGTGGTGGTGTTGCACCATGTGTAATGCTCGGCGTATGGCGCTAAGCATGCCCAAGGCTAAAACATCGACCTTGAGTAAGGCAAGGCTGGCTAAATCGTCCTTGTCCCATTGAATGACGGTGCGCTCAGCCATAGAGGCATTTTCTATAGGCACTAGTTCGCTAAGGGGCCCTGCGCTAATAATAAAACCACCCACATGTTGTGACAGGTGACGGGGAAAGCCTTGCAAGGTTTCTACCAGCTGCAAGAAGCATCGGCCCACGTGACTTTGACCATCTAAACCTAAGCTTTGTAATTGCTCATGCCAACTAGTACTCGCGTCTTTGCGGTCTACATTTTTGATAAATAGTTCAAGTTGGGGCAGATTAATGCCCAGGGCTTTACCCACTTCACGTACGGCACTTTTAAAGCGATAAGTGATCACGGTGGCGGCTAAAGCCGCTCGGTGGCGACCATATTTTTGATAGATATACTGAATAATTTCTTCCCGCCTTTGGTGCTCAAAATCCACATCAATATCGGGTGGCTCAGCCCGTTCTTTAGAAATGAATCGCTCAAATAAAACCTGTATTTGACGGGGGTCAACGGCAGTAATTTCTAGACAATAGCACACCACAGAATTAGCAGAAGAGCCACGACCCTGATATAAGATGCGCTGGCTCTTAGCAAACTGAACAAGGTCATATACGGTTAAAAAAAAGTGTGCGTAACCTTCGGAGGCAATAAGGCTAAGCTCTTTATCTATAATGAGGGCAATGTCATGGGGCACCCCTGCGGGAAAACGAATGGCTTTCCCTTGCTCTACTAGGTAGTGCAAATAACTGTTGGCGTCATACCCACTAGGCACTAGTTCAGCAGGGTATTGGTAACTGAGTTCAGATAAACAAAAATCACATTGTCGGGCAATGGTGACACTGGCTTGTATCCATGAGGGTGGGTAAAGTTTAACGATTTTATCCAATGGCCGCAGGCTGTGTTCACGATTGGCTTGCAAGGCATAGCCACAGGCATAAACAGGCATTCCTAGGCGAATTGCTGTGAGGGTGTCGTGTAGCATTTGCCGATTGGGGTTATGCATAATGACCTGCCCAAGGGCCACTATGGGTAAATCATAGTGATCAGCCATGCTTTGGCAGTGGGTGTTTAGGCTCTGGTCTAAGGCACTTAGGCGCCGGTGGCAGCCTACCCATAAGCGTTGTTTATGTTGAGTGCTTAATGTTTTCCCTAACTCACTAATGCTATTTGGATGGGGGTTCCATATAAGTAAGCACTCACTAAGTGCTTTAAAGTCATGTTGATAAACTTGATACCGACCCTTTTCACACCGCTGCCTAGCAAGGCTAATGAGTTGGCATAACTGAGCATAGCCTTGGCGGTTTTTTGCCAGCACTACGATGCTTTCTTGGGCCTCGAGTTGATCGGGTTTAAGTAAAAACTCACTGCCAATAATGAGTTTAATATTGAGACCCTGTTCCTTTTTATACTGGTACGCTCTAACCACCCCAGCCACTGAACATTCGTCGGTGAGGGCCAGAGCTTTATAACCCAAAGTATGGGCTTGTTGGAGCAATTCTTGGGGGTGGGATGCCGCCCTTAAAAAGCTAAAATTACTTAAACAATGCAGCTCAGCATAGTCCACAACAGACGCAATATTCATGAGAAATACCCATGTAAAAACCATTCCTCTCTGGGGGTGCGAAATAGCCAACAGATCTGTCCCATGGGGTTGCGTGCAATAAAGTAGTCGCGGCAAATACTTACGTTATCCCACCAGCCACTTTGTATGCGTTCGGGGCCAGACAAGATACACCACTGATGATTAGGCTTATGTCCTAGAGCCTGCGGCAGGGCAAATAACAAACTAGGACGTAAGGCTATGGTGGCAGGTTGAGTTTGGTAATGGCTGTGAGGTGGGCCTTGGTAAAAACTGCGTTCAGGGCGATGGTCATCGCGTAAATACACTTGTTGGACTGCATGGTCTCCAAGCTTATTCTGTAAACGGCTAATCAGTTGCCCAGGGGTGAGTTTGCCTCCTGGGGGTTCAAACAACTGTGCTGCTAAAGGCGCCCATGGCATTTGTCCTTTGGTGTTAAGGCTAATGGCAATAATAGGGGCCTGTAGCTGCAATTGTTCTAACCTTAGCATGCACAAAGCTAACCAAGCTTCACCACGGTATTCGCCATCACTACAACCTATGTGTAGCCGCTCAGCGTTCTGTTCGCGATACTCTAAGCCCAAACTAAGTCCTGCTACTCTTAGTTGGCGTGGCCCTAAAAAAGCTTCTAGGTCATTTAATAAGCGCTTTAATGGAAAGCGTAAGGCCGTACTCTGCTCAATCTCATAGAGTAGTTCTAAGCGTTGGCGAAAGTGTTCAGGGGGCCGGTAAGCTGATCGCTCAGGCGCACTGTGGGTGTCTAGTTGTTGCAAATAGGTGACAAGGTTTTGGCCTAAACGCTGGCCTAGTGCTGACCTAGGTAGGGCTTGTGCTTGGCCTAGCGTGTTCAGTCCAAGGCGTTCCAGCTGTAGGGCCAGTTTATATTCTAGACCAGCGCCATGAATGGGTAATTGGCTGAGTAATTTTGTGGCTTGACGTTGGTCTTTTAATAGGCGGTCGTTACCTACACGAGCCAACACCTGTGCCGCTAAGGGGCTATGGGCACTGGCATAGTGGTAGTTTAAGCCACGTTCCTTGAGAGGCTGTTGTAACTGTTGCCAGTAGGCATCAAGGCCATTATATAAGCGCAGCATATCGCTTGTTTGCAACAGCAAACCTTGGGGTGGATCAAGGTACAAGGTGGCACTGGTTTGGTACAAGCGCTGGGCTAGCTGCAACAGTAACCGCTGTTCTTGTTTGGCGTCGTAGGCAATAACTTTAAGTTGAGCACATAAAAGGGCAGCTTGAGCTAAGCCTGTGCCTATTTTTATACCCCATTGGCGTGCTTCTGGGTTAGCCTGCAGCACTTTATTTTTATCTACTAAAACACAGGGTTGGTGATACGCCTGTTGGTTTAAAAGGCTATCAAGTTGTAGGCTGGGAAAATATAAATAAAGCCACTGCATGCATCAACGCAACTGTAATGGCAATGCCACAATATTGTTTATTGGAGCCTTGACTAAATGAGTAGGCCTATGAGATGGCACCGTTAAAGAGGGCCACAATGCATGCATATCTACCTGACATGGGTGTTGGGGCCACTGGCCTTGGTACTTATGAATTTGTAGGCGCAGCCCTGTAGCTAGTGGGGAGAGTGATAAACGTGCACTCACGGGTAAAGCACTGGTGCTAGGTTCGGCTTGAGAATTTAACCAAAATATGAGGGCTTGATTGTCTTTGGCTGAGACTTGTAAGCGTTTTGCTTGGGGTGCAGTGAGCTTAGGTGCCCATAAAATAAGATGGCTACAGCACCCACTATTAAGACTTTGCTCGGCACTCCACAGGGCTTGTTGAGGGTTTTGGCAGCGGATTAATAAAGTTTGGCTTAGATCAATGCCATGTTGTGCTAAAGCTTGGCCATTGAGTTCTGCGGGTGGATTAATCCATACTTGTAAACGTGACTGAGCTTGGGCTAGTAGAGGTAATAACAAGCGTAGTTCACCAATACCCATAGGACCACAGGCTAACTCCACTAATCCAGTTTGGGGCCAACCCCCTTGTAAGTGGGCATCTAAGTTGGGGTAAAAACTACTTTGACAGCGATGATCTGGGCTAGCCATTTGCCGAGCTCGCCAAATTAAACGTTCTTTTTCGAGTTGTAGGAGAACCATAATAAAACCAATAGTAAAACCAAAAATACTGTATATATATACAGTATTCTGACATATTTTTAGCTCAGGTCAAGGGAAAAAATGTTTAGCCCCTGCATAAACACAGTTGGGTTCTCATATCGCTTGAGTGGGGGCTGTTAAAAGGCCAAACACATTGCCAACATACAGCTTAAGGTAGGGTTATTTTTTACACCACTGATGACGTAACTACATGGCGTAGATGCCACCTGGTATTTCTTTTGGACAAGTCCAAAAGAAATACACGCTGCTGTAGTTTTGTAAGCCTTGACCACCGCACCCCATGTTCGATTATAAAACGTGGGTTGGCGGGTCAGGCTTAAGTTATTGAGGTGGTGATAATAGCAATGTTTGAGTTCATATTGAACGGTCAACTATAGTGCTAAAGGATTCACCAAATAGGTTGTTCTGGTCACCAATGTGACAGGATAACCACTGCGTTTACCATGCTCCATAATTAGATCTGGATCAGAGGTATTGTAAATACAAAAGGATTTATTGGCAGTAATGTATGAGTGTTCCCACTCAATGTCTTTATTTTCTTTTTTCATGTCCTGCAACACTGAAATTGACATACGAGCTGCCATTTTCATTTCTTCATGGGTTGACGAACCGATTGCTGGAATATCTCGTTCAATAACGTATCTAGCCATTTTCATTTCTCCATTAATAAAGTGTTAATTAAGTACATTGAAATATTAGTATACCCCGACAAACTCAATTCAAACCAGTATAAAATCTGCACCATGAGAAACACTGAAAAGACATAAACTGTTCGGTATTAAATAACAATTACTCCTAAAATATCAATTAAACAGAGATGGACAATGCCATCATGGGCGCCTATTCAATCAACACCCTTTTTTGGAGCTACTTATGCCACTACAGGCAAGTCAAAATGTTTTTATTACCTGTGCTGTGACTGGGTCTGGCAGTTCTCAAGACCGCTCTCACCATGTGCCTCGTAGCCCTGAAGAAATTGCCAACAGTGCCATTGATGCGGCTAAGGCGGGTGCTGCCATAGTGCATTGTCATGTGCGTGATCCAGCAACGGGTGTGCCAAGTCGCCGCTTAGATTTATATAAAGAACTCACCGAACGTATTCGGGCTGCAGAAGTAGATGTGGTACTTAATCTTACTGCGGGTATGGGTGGCGATATCGTGTTTGGTGATGCAGAAAACCCATTACCTTTGCAGGCCTCAACAGATATGGTGGGGGCCAGTGAGCGGGTAGAACACATACGCCAGTGTCAGCCAGAAATATGCACGTTAGATTGTGGCACCATGAACTTTGCAGAAGCAGATTACGTGATGACTAACACCCCCGGCATGTTGCGGGCGATGGCAGAGAAGATGACTGCCATAGGTGCCCGTATTGAGATTGAAGCCTTTGATACGGGTCATTTATGGTTGGCTAAAAAATTGGTAGAAGAAGGACTAATTACTGAGCCAGTGATGGTGCAATTGTGTATGGGTATTCCTTGGGGTGCGCCAGATGATCTCAATACCTTTATGGCTATGGTTAACAATGTGCCTACAGACTGGGTCAGGTCGGCCTTTTCTATTGGTCGTAATCAAATGAATTACGTGGCCGCTACAGTATTGTCTGGGGGCCATATTCGGGTAGGCTTAGAAGATAATATTTGGTTACAAAAAGGGGTCTTGGCGACTAATGCGCAACTGGTTGAGCGGGCTGCAACCATCGCCACTAACATGGGCTCTACCTTAATGACACCAGCCCAGGTACGTGAACTGATTAAGGTAGAAAAAAGAGCGCCTTTAGCATGACCAATATTGTTAATAAACCCAATAAGCGCCAAAAAACGGCTGCTTGTATTGGTGGTGGTGTCATTGGTGGTGGCTGGGTAGCGCGGTTTTTGCTGCACGGTTGGGATGTTAATGTGTATGACCCCGCAACTGATGCGCAGCGCAAATTGGCTGGGGTACTCGACAATGCTCGTGAGGCCTTACCTCAGCTAGCCGATGTGACCATGCCCACAGAAGGCACGCTCACTTTCTGTGAGAGCCTTGAAACGGCCGTAACTAATGCCGATTGGATTCAAGAGAGTGTGCCAGAACGTTTAGACATTAAGCATAAGGTGTTTGCCCAAGTACAGGCAGCATGTGCAAAAGAGGCCATTATCGGTTCGTCGACCTCTGGCTTTAAGCCTTCGCAATTGCAAGAAAATGCCCTAAGGCCAGCTCAAATCATGGTGGCCCACCCATTTAATCCAGTGTACCTTTTACCCTTAGTAGAGCTTGTGCCTAGTCCAGCTAACAGCCCAAACATTATAGAGCAGGCCAAAGACCTGCTAACCAGTGTGGGTATGAAGCCGCTACATGTGCGTAAAGAAATTGATGCTCATATTGCTGATCGTTTTTTAGAAGCAGTATGGCGTGAAGGCTTGTGGATGATCAAAGATGGCATTGCCACAACCACAGAGATAGACGATGCCATTCGATATGGCTTTGGGTTGCGTTGGGCACAAATGGGTCTGTTTGAAACCTATCGCATAGCTGGTGGTGAGGCGGGTATGGCGCATTTTATTGCTCAGTTTGGACCTTGTTTAGAGTGGCCATGGACCAAGTTAATGGATGTGCCCGAACTCACGGATGAACTCATTGCTACCATTGCTCAGCAGTCTGATGAGCAATCGGGGCATCATTCTATTCGCGAGCTTGAGCGCATTCGTGATAAAAACCTTATTGGTATTATGCGTGTGCAAAAAGACAATAATTGGGGTGTGGGTGAATTATTAAATCAACATGATGAGCGCTTAAAACAGTTGGGCTAGATGAGTGCTTAAACTGGTATCATAGCCCTATATATCCGTTGTACTGGCTTATTTAATGACTCCTATTTTTCCTATTATCAGCTCTATTTTGCTGGTAATGCTATTAGGCTACGGCCTCTCTAAAAAACTGCTGACAGACTCTCTTTTTTGGCAAGGTATCTCCAAGCTATCCTACTGGGTACTATTTCCAGTGCTTATTGTGCACACGCTAGCTCATGCCACTATTGATACAGGCTTGCTCTTACCCTTGTTTACCCTCTTCACTGTGGCACTGATATTAATACTGATTTATTGCGTGCTAGTGGCTCGATTACTAGGTCAAGATGGGGTCTCGACCGCAGCCCTTACTCAAGGAGGCATACGCCACAATGGTTTTATTGGCTTGGCTGTTTTGGTGGATATATTTGGTTTGCCTGGGCAAGAATTGGGTGCTTTAATGATTGCGGTGCTGATGCCGTCTACCAATGTTTTGTCGGTACTTTCGGTCAGTTTGCTAGTGCGTAAAAACCAACCCCAAGAGCAATTCTTGTCTACTTTAATTATCAAAGAACTCTTGCATAACCCCATGCTTGTTGCTGTGGCTATTGGTCTTTTGCTTAATGTGCTCTCCATCTCTATACCCACTATACTGGATCAATCGATGGACCTTGTCAGTCGCGCAGCCCTACCTATACTGCTGCTTGGTGTGGGGGCTAGTTTGAAGATGAGTTCCTTAAGAGGGCGCTGGCCCACTTTGGCTGCGGCCCTTAGCGTCAAGTTGTTAGTTTTTCCAGCGCTGCTATTAGGTGGTGCATGGTGGTTTAATCTGAGTCCTTTAGTAACTGTGTGTTTGGTGGTGTTTGGAGCCTTACCAACGGCGGTATCGGCCTATCCATTTATTCAACAGATGGGTGGTAACGCTAAACTCATGGCTGATATTATTACTTTGCAAACTCTAGCCAGCTTGATAGGGTTAACGTTTTGGACCAGTTTGGCGATACACCTCACAGGCTTAATACTATGACTTTTTCAGTAGCTTACGACTTTATTCAAGGCTCTTCACCATTACTGGTGAGTATGCCCCACTCTGGCTTGCAACTCACCCCCACAGTCGCAGACACCTTAACGTCAGAGGCTCTGGCTTTGCCCGATACTGATTGGTATATTCCACAACTGTATGACTTTCTAGAAGCTATGGGAGTGGGCGTGATCAAGGCGAACTACTCACGTTATGTCATTGACCTTAATCGGCCAGAAGACAATAAACCACTCTATGCAGGTAAAACCATAGGCTTGTTTCCTCATATTCTGTTCAATGAAAAGTCTATGTTCAAACCCGGCACAGTCATAGATACCGACCATCAGCAGGCCTGTATCGAATACATTTGGCGCCCCTACCACCAACAATTGGCTACTGCATTGGCACGCATTAAACAAAAATTTGGCTATGCTATTTTATTCGATGCCCATTCCATTCGAGCACAAGTCCCCATGTTCTTTGAAGGGACCTTACCGGATTTCAATCTGGGCACTCATGATGGCAAGGCGTGTGCTGCCAAACTTCTACAAGCTGCGCAGCACGCAATCTCTGATATAAACTATACTCAAGTGAGTAATGGGCGTTTTAAGGGGGGCTATATTACTCGTAGCTATGGCCAGCCAAGTCACCATGTTCATGCTTTTCAGCTGGAGCTATCCCAAGCAACTTATATGCAAGATACGCCAGACTATGCCCTTGATGACAAAAAATGTGCCCAAGTTAAGCCTCAACTCAAGGCCTTAATTGAAGCCCTTGTCAGCTGCGATTTAACGCCCCAGTAAAAAGAGGTTTAGCTATGTATTTGAGTGAATCACAAGTGCAAGATTATGAGCGTGATGGTGCCATTGTTATAAAAGGTGTGTTTAAGGATTGGATTGATGGTCTCATCATGGGTTTTGATAAAGTGCTTGCTGATCCGAGTGAGCATGGCCGAGAAAATGTGGCTCAAGGTGACGGGGGGAGATTTTTTGAAGATTACTGTAACTGGCAGCGTATTGAAGAGTTTAAGCGTTGGATTGTTGAGTCGCCTGCCGCAGAAATTGCGGCCCAAGCCACACGTTCAAAACGCATCCAAGTATTTCATGAGCATATCTTACTGAAGGAACCAGGCACGGCTAAAGCCACGCCTTGGCATCAAGATATGCCTTATTATTGCGTTTCTGGCGAACAAACGGCGAGTTATTGGGTGCCCCTTGATGCCGTGACTAAAGCCAACAGCCTACAGGTCGTGTTAGGGTCTCACCGTTGGCCAAAGCTAGTTCGACCTACCCGTTGGTCGACCAATGAGCCCTGGTACCAAAGCGATTTAGATTATATGGATATGCCCGAAATTGATCGCAGGCAAAATATCTTGGTGCCAAAATTAGAGTTAGGTGATTGTGTGTTGTTTAACTTTAAAACGGTCCATGGCGCGCCAGGCAATTGGTTAACTAGCCGCCGGCGGGCTTTTTCTACCCGCTTCATAGGTGACGACGTGCGTTACATCAACCGAGGTGGGCCGACTTCACCACCGTTTGATGGGCTAGTACAAAAAGATGGTGATAAAATGCCACTCGATTGGTTTCCAGAGGTTTATTACAATGACAAATAATGCGATGGGAAGCTGCCTATGCGGCGCCGTTAAATATCACGTCACAGGGCCATTGCGTCCTGTGGTAGCTTGTCACTGTGGGCAATGTCAAAAGTCTAGTGGACACCATGTCGCTGCAACCTCCGCCAACAAAGACGACTTTGAACTGCTGCAAGAACAGTCTCTTAAATGGTTTTTTTCGTCCCCAGGAATCCGGCGTGGGTTCTGCTTTGAATGTGGTGGCAACTTATTTTGGGACAACACACAACTACCCAGTATTTCTATTTTTGCAGGCACCTTAGACCAACCCAGTGGATTGCAGTTGGTAGAGCATATTTATGTGGACGCCAAGTCTGACTATTATGAAATAACCGATGCTTTGCCACAGCGCCGCGGCTTTAGCATGACAGCAAGGATTAAATAATGGCTAATACATGCTCACATTGTGAGTTTAAAATTACTTCACGTAATCAGTTGTGTGAGGATTATAGGGACCCAGAAAAAGCATATGGCTGTCCCCAGTGTGGTACATTTTATATTTTGCCAAGCAGCAGTGGGCCTACATTCAAGCAGTGGCTGTGGTATTTAAGCTTGGGTTTTTTAGGGGGTTTAATCACGAGTTTAGTACAATTAAACGGTTATAGTCGATTGTGGTTTTGGGGCTATGTGCTGCTGGTTGCACTAGGTTTGTGTGTGGCTTATATCAAGTCAAAAGGGGTGACCCTAGAGGCTTCTGGATATCGGGTCACGCCCAGTGAGGACTGACTTTATTGTGCCTTTGTGTGTTCAACAGGTCACCACTATTTATGTAGACAAAGATATTGTCGTGGTGGATAAACCCAGTGGCCTATTATCTGTCCCTGGTAAAAACCCACTCAATAAAGACTGCTTAATTACACGCGTACAACAACAATATGCTGATGCGCAGATTGTTCACCGTTTAGATATGGATACTTCTGGTGTGATGGTGCTCGCCCGTGGTAAGGCGAACCTATCCGCTTTGAGTCGTCAGTTTCAGGAACGGCAAATCCAAAAGCATTATTTAGCTTGGGTTTATGGTGTGCTGCAAGAGGATGCTGGCGAAGTTAATCTGCCCTTACGTTGTGATTGGCCCAATCGACCTAAACAAATGGTTGACCACGAGCTAGGTAAGCCCTCATTAACCCGATTTGAAGTGTTATCACGTAAGCCTGAATTATTTCAGACAAGGGTGTTACTAAAACCAGTGACAGGGCGCTCACACCAACTGCGAGTGCACATGGCAGAATTGGGGCATCCCATCAGTGGTTGTGAGTTTTATGCTCATCCAATGGCACTAGCACAAGCCCAGCGGTTGCAGTTGCACGCATGGAAGTTAAGCCTTAGGCACCCTTCAACTGGAGCCATGCAGACGCACGCAGCCCCCACCATTTTTTAGTTTAAATATAGGTGTTGATAACAGCCCACAACTCATCTTCAGAAAATGGTTTGTGCACGTAATCAGTAATGCCGGCAGCCTGCCAGTGAGCTAATTCGGTCGCGGGGTCCCTCGCAGTCGAAGCAATGATAGGCACCTGAGCACTATTGTTTACGCCTAATGTACGTATCATTCGTGTTGCAGCTAGACCGTCTAAGTTAGGCATCATTAAGTCCATAATAATGATGTCATATTGATTACTCTTAACCCAACTGATGGCTTCTAAACCATCAGCAGCAAGGTCAATATTGACTTCACCAAAGGTGAGAAATTCATGAATGATCTCACGGTTGATGTCGTCATCTTCGACGACTAATATTTTAATAGAAGCCATGGTGTATTCTCTGTTTAGGTCATAAATATATGTACGTCCCTAAATTTTAACCAAAAATAACACGGTTGAAAAATTCGAGTGGGTTTGCATCAAATCCCCGCCAACTGCTTTACACTTTCCCAAACGTCTGCATCTAGTTCTACTGCATCAGGTAAGACTTTGTTGGCACCTGGAATTCGTGCCCCAGGTTGGCTGGTTACGGCTTCTGATATGGTGCTAAGCTTTTCCCAAAATAGGTCACCAGCGACATTAGTTGGGTCAATAATGATGTAGCATTGACCTAAGTCGTGAGGCTTGCCTTCACTCGCCTTTAGTGGATCAAGTTGGGTACTGGTGCTGCCACCCGTAAAAGCAGCAGCGAGAATTTCTGCCATTAAACCAAATCCATAGCCTTTATACCCCCCTGAAGACACTAAAGAGCCACCACTGAGCACTGCACTAGGGTCTTGAGTAGCTTGGCCTTCACTATCCACGCCCCAACCTAATGGAATTTTCTCACCGGCAGTGGCTGCCATATTAATTTTGCCAAGGGCAATAGCGCTGGTGGATTGATCAAACTGCATGGCTAGAGCACCCTTTCCATCTGGTACAGACATCGCAATAGGATTAGTACCAAGCACTGCCTTGGTTCCACCTGGAGGTGATACACAAGATTTTGCATTAGTCATACCAATAGCAATGTAACCCGCTCGAGCAATCTGTTCAGTGAAGTAACCCATCGAAGTGCAGGTGTGAGAATGGCAAATGGCTAAGGTAGCCACACCGTTAGTTTTGGCAGCCAACAAGGCCGTGTCCAAACCTCGGGAAAAGGCTGCTTGTGCAAAACCTAACTTGGCATCTACCACCACGCTGGCAGGTTTAGGTTGGTGCACTTCAGGTTCAACGTTACCGTTAACACGCCCTGTTATGAGTTGGCTGCAATAGCTCTGCAGGTAAAAGAGCCCACAAATCTTATTGTCATGGGCTTCTGCAACGCGCACTGCGTGGGCCACAGAATTGGCAATCCATGGTTTTGCACCGTGAGCTTCAAGGGCTTTTGCCGTGGTGGTTTGGATGGTATCTAAATCAACGCGAATAGTGGCCATGGGGGTTTTGACTGTAAAAATTATTAAGGCTCTAATTTTATGTTGCTTTACCCATATGGGTAAAGTAAAAATAACAAATCCGATACTTTTAAAGCATGGTTGTCAGGCTAATGAAGCAAATGCATGGTGTTGCAATCAGACCTTTTACGGCAGCAGATAGTGCGCAAGTGCAAACATTATTGAGCGATTCAAAAGTTGCGCTACTGGCTGGTAATATTCCGTATCCATATCCTGACCATGGTGCACAAGCTTGGATAGAGTCTCATGAGGAACGGCATCGATCTGGCTCTGCAATTATTAGAGCCATCACCCTCGTAAAAGGTGGAACATGTATTGGTGCCATAAGCATTGACCACATTTCTAGGGGTCTAAATGCCAGTGGTAATTTGGGTTATTGGGTGGGAATGCCCTATTGGAATCAGGGCTTCTGTGAGGCTGCGGGTCGGTTAATGTTAACCTTGGCTACTGAGGAATATGCGATGGGGCGTTTGGTTGCCGCACACCAGATTGATAATCCTGCTTCAGGGCGGGTGTTAGAAAAGTTAGGATTTAACGAATTAGAGCCTCAGCGAATGACTAATTTGTCAGGACAGTACTTGTTTCGTTGTTATGAAAAACAGCTTTTTTCAATCAAATAACCAAAACAGTAAATTCATTGGTAACTCTATTTGGCTAATCATTGCCTTACCACCATTGTTAAAAACTAAATCAATGTCACAAGGCTGTTTTTTTGGATCTAGTTGCAGGCATACCTATTGCTATGTTAATGTTATGTTATAACATAACATTAATTGATGAATTTAATGCAAGACATTAAATTAATGGCGATAACCGTGTTTAGTCTGATACCTCCATCGTCCAAGTTTATGGAATATGCGTAAAGTGCGAAGTAAGCAAGATCACAGCATGAAAAACGATAAAATTTTCTTACGTCCTCTTTTAATTGGAGTGGGCCCTAGGCTAGTTATTGCAACCATAATTGCTACTTTATTGTGGCTTGGTTTCGCTTGGGCCACAGCCAGTCTAGGCGCACTATGAATACGCTACTCAGCTTTCAAAACCTGACGCTTGGCTATGACCGACTACCTGCGGTGCAGCAACTGAGCACTGAGATTGCTAAGGGCAGCCTCACAGCTATCGTTGGTCCCAATGGTGCAGGTAAGTCCACTCTTCTTAAGGGGGTAATGGGTGCCTTGGCCCCTTTGGAAGGTCGAGTGTCTATCAATGGATTCAGCGAGTCTGATATTGCATACCTGCCACAACAATCCCAAATTGATTGGCACTTTCCAATTTCAGTGGTGGATCTAGTTGCTATGGGACTTTGGCGTGAAATGGGGGCATTTGGTAGGCTGGGCCGAACCAAGAGCGCTCGCGTCAAGGAAGCCATGGCTGTGGTGGGCCTGACTGGTTTTGAGAAGCGCTTGATTGGTTCCTTATCTGGTGGCCAAATGCAACGGGCTCTGTTTGCAAGGCTTCTACTGCAAGACTCCCAACTGGTTTTGCTGGATGAACCTTTTACCGCCATTGACTCTGCAACTATGGCAGATCTAGTCGCCGTCATTGATGGATGGCATAGGCAGGGCCGAACTGTGATGGCTGTTTTGCATGACTATCAAACCGTTAACACACACTTTCCACAAACACTGATGTTAGCCCGTGAGCTTGTGGCGCATGGTCCAACTGCAATGGTCTTGACAACGGACAACCAACTCCTTGCGAGTCGCATGTGTGAGGCCTGTGCTGAAACACCCCATGTCTGTGGGAAGGTCATCACATGATTTGGGAATTGGTGTTTGCACCCTTTGTAGAATTCGGATTTATGCGTCGCGCACTTCTAGGATGCGTGGCAGTTTCCTTTGGAGCAACCCCTGTGGGTGTATTTTTGATGCTTCGTCGTATGAGCCTCACTGGGGATGCAATGGCTCATGCGATTTTACCCGGTGCTGCCATTGGTTATTTGATCTCTGGCTTATCACTGAGTGCGATGACCATCGGTGGGTTGATCGCTGGGATGGTGGTTGCACTCACATCGGGCTTTGTCGCTCGTGTTACCGCCATAACTGAGGACGCAAGCTTAGCAGCATTTTACCTCATCTCCCTAGCCGTTGGTGTTTTGATTGTTTCAACTCGTGGAAGCAATGTAGACCTACTCCATGTTCTGTTCGGATCCGTCCTAGCCCTTGATGATGCTGCACTCATCCTGCTGTGTTCCTTCGCAACCTTATCGATCCTGACCCTAGCAGTACTGTTACGACCATTGGTATTGGAATGTGTTGATCCTCAGTTTTTGAGATCTGTTAGCCGATTAAGCGCAATCACACATTTTATATTTTTAGCGTTAGTGGTGATCAATCTAGTTGCAGGCTTCCATGCCCTTGGCACCCTTATGGCGGTGGGTATTATGATTCTTCCGGCAACCGCAGCGCGTTTTTGGGCTGCTGGAATTGTAGGGTTGATTTCTGTAGCCGCACTTATAGCCACCCTTTCGAGCGTGATTGGCTTACTTTTATCATTCCACTTTAGCTTACCCTCTGGCCCAGCCATTATTCTAGTTGCGGGTATAGGGTATATATTTTCACTCATTTTTGGCCCAGTGGGGGGTGCAATTGTGCAAGCCTTACCGCGCCAGAAAACTTAAATTTGCAAGGACTATTATGCACTCTGTTCAATCACTTTTAACATCGATAACCGCCACAGTGGCTCTAACCCTTAGTGTGCCGAATACCTCTTGGGCAGATGACCCAATCCCCGTTGTGGCGACATTCTCTGTTCTTGGCGACATGGTAAAGCGAATTGGGGGCGAGCATATCTCGCTGACAACACTAGTGGGTGCAGATGGCGATACTCATGTTTACCAACCAACGCCGCAGGCAGCGCGTGTGGTGGCAGAGGCTGATGTGCTATTTATCAATGGCTTGGGGTTTGAAGGCTGGTTGGAGCGACTGGTCGAAGCTGCCCCTTTTGCGGGGTCACTAGTGGTGGCAACGACTGGTATTGAGCCTATCGCGTTTGGGGACCACGACGATCATGAAGAAGGTCATGAAGAAGGTCATGAAGAAGGTCATGAAGAAGGTCATGAAGAAGGTCATGAAGAAGGTCATGAAGAAGGTCATGAAGAAGGTCATGAAGAAGCTACAGACCATCACGGGGAACATGGCGCTTTTGATCCACATGCATGGCACAGTTTTACCAATGCTATCATTTACGCTAACAATATCGCAGCAGGCCTCGCTCAGGTTGATCCTACCAATGCCGGTTTTTACTACCAAAATCACCAGATCTTCGTCAATGAAATCAGAGCGTTGAAAGCTGAAGCTGATGTCATCATGGCGGCCTTGCCAATTGACAAAAGAACCGTAGTCACTCCACATGATGGCTTTGGTTACTTTGCTGACCTTTACAATCTGCGCTTTGAAGCGCCTCAGGGCCTAAGTACCGAAAGTGAGGCCTCAGCAGCGGATGTGGCTAAATTAATCCTGCTAATCCGCAAGCAAGAGATATCAGCTGTGTTTATAGAGTCTATAACGGATAACCGTTTGATGGAACAAATCGCCAACGAGACCGGAGCTGTTATCGGTGGAAAGCTATACTCTGACGCGCTTTCTAGCGAAGACCAACCTGCATCTACTTATCTGGATATGATGCGCCACAACACTAAAACCCTGTCGCAGGCGCTTGGTGATTGAGATAACTAACCCATACAAGCTTTTAATAAAGCCTTATTGGCATCGTATCGCTGTGAAATTTAACACAGCGATGCGATCAGTCTCTTGCTCAGTTCCAGTAAATTTAATGAATAAAATGATGCAGTGAAGTTCGCCAAAGCGCAGGCACAAGCCAACTGTGTGTGAATAGTTTGAGTTGTTGTAGATTGACTATTTATGACACAGACGGCGTGTCAGCGTTTATCTACCAATTAAACCGTCAGAGTTATTCACACTTCGACCTTACTAGAATTCAACTAAACCTAGCCCCGCGGCTCATTATAGAAATAATTGGTTATATCAGTGCCGAGTCACATTTAATAAACACCTAAGCTGCAATGATACTTTCTTGTTAATTGATGGATGCAGTAATGCAATAGTAATCAAAAAGGCACCTCAAGAAGGCGCCCTTTTGATGATCTAGGTCAGTTTATGAGCGACGTGGACGACGGTTTTGACCGCCTTCACGCTGCTGTGGGCGATCACCACTGCGCTTAGGTCGAGGGGTTTTAGCCCCGGGTGTAAAGTCGGCAGCAGCTCCTTGAGACTGAATATTTAAGGGCTGGCTACGCACACGAACTTTTTTAAGCAACTGCAGCATTTCAGCAGGCATACCTGCAGGCAGGTCTACCGTAGAGTGATCATCAAATAAGCTAATACGTCCAATGTAAGCGCTACTTAGATCCGCTTCATTAGCAATAGCACCAACGATGTCACCTGGCTTCACTTGATGTTCGTGGCCTACTTCTATGCGGAAACGTTCCATGGCAATAGCTTCGCCACTGAATTGTTCTTGCTTACGTTCCTTGCGACGTGGGCGTTCTACATCACTAAAACCAGCTGTTGTATCACGCGAATCCCGTCGTTCGGGCTTGCTGTTTTCGGGCATGGTTAAGGGACGATCTTGCTGGGCCATAAAGGCTAAGGCGGCAGCGACCTTTTCTGGTGCTACCTCGCGTTCCTTCACAAACTCTTCAACTAGGTCTCTGTAGATGCTTAGGTCAGACTGCTCTAGAGCTTTGTCGATGCTCGCCTTAAACTGGTCAATGCGTCGCTCTTTCACCTGTTCGCGGCTAGGTAAATCCATTGGGGTGATCGTTTGACGTGTGGCTTTTTCAATAGATCGCAACATATTGCGCTCTCTTGGAGCCACAAATAAGATGGCATTACCGGCACGCCCAGCACGGCCAGTGCGACCGATCCGATGCACGTAGGCTTCGGTGTCATAGGGAATGTCATAGTTGATAACATGACTAACCCGAGCCACGTCGATGCCTCGGGCGGCAACGTCGGTGGCTACAACAATGTCGATTTTGTTGCTTTTAAGATGTTCTATGGTCCGTTCGCGCAGCTGCTGTGACATATCACCGTTGATAGGAGAAGCACGATGACCGCGGGCTTCTAACTTCTCAGCTAACTCTACAGTGAGGGTTTTGGTGCGTACAAAAACGATGACGCCATCGAAGTCTTCCGCTTCTAAGATGCGCGTCATTGCATCCAGTTTACTGGTACCCACTGCCTTCCAATAACGTTGGGTTACGCTGTCGACGGTCGCCGTTTTAGCTTCAATCTTAATTTCTTCTGGATTATTAAGGTAGGTATTAGCCACTTTACGGATGATTGCAGGCATAGTGGCAGAGAATAAAGCCACTTGGCGTTGTTTAGGTGTGTGATCTAAAATCCAAGTGACGTCATCAATAAAGCCCATGCGCAACATTTCATCAGCTTCATCTAAGACAACAGTCTTGAGTTTGTCTAGTTTGAGGGTGCCACGTCGGAGATGGTCCATAACTCGACCAGGGGTGCCAACGACTACGTGTACACCACGCTGTAACTGACGTAGTTGGCCGCTCATGCTACTGCCACCATAGATGGGAAGCACATGAAAGCCGCGCATATCACTGGCGTAATTTTGAAAAGCCTCGGCCACTTGAATGGCTAATTCACGAGTGGGCGCCAGCACTAAAACTTGTGGGGCTTCAACTTTTAAGTCGATGTTAGATAGGGCAGGCAGAGCAAAGGCTGCTGTCTTGCCCGTGCCAGTTTGTGCGGTACCTAAAATATCTCTGCCTTCTAAAAGGGGAGGAATGGCAGCGGCTTGTATGGGGGATGGTTGTTCGTAGCCAATGCGGGTGATCGCATTAAGCACTGACTTAGAAAGGGCCAAGTCTGCAAAAGTGGTCATCGTGTTATCCTAAAATAAGTGATCTGATGACTTAGTGGACGCAAGTGGCCACCAAGTCTGCACGTAAACAAAGTCACTCTCCCAGATGTAACAAAAAAGCCGAGATAAAATAGGAGTGATGAACGAGACATTGACGTGAGGGCGCAGCAAAAAAAAACCATTAAAGCCAACTCTTTGAGTCGAGAAACGCAGGTAGTAGCGAGCTATCACCTCGTTTTTCAACGACAAGCGGAGAGGATTTAGCCATTTTATCTTGATGTTGGCTGGTACACGGGCCTCGAGCCCTTTGTTCGGTATACATTAGCCATGCCTGAGTTATAGGTACGCTAATGCCCGGCACCTGCTGGTGCCTTACCGTGCCACTTTATTTTAAAGTGTGGCCGAGATAACGCGGATGCAAGTGATATTACGCGACATATTATATACCACAAGCATCCTAAGTGCTATCAAGCTTAAATCTAAACTGTATGACTTTCCATCGCCCGTGTTTAGCCCTTAATAGCTGAAAGTACAGATTCTGCAGAACTAATAGAAAATGGATCAGGGCCATTATTATCTTTACGTCCGGGTTCTTCTAGCCAATGCTCAATGACGCCATTATTAACCACCATGGCATAGCGCCACGACCGCTGGCCAAATCCGACATTATGCTTATCGACTAGCATGCCCATCTGACGTGTAAATTCACCATTACCATCAGGAATAAATTTGATATTTACAACTTTCTGATCAAGCATCCATTTGCGCATAACAAAGGTGTCATTCACGGAAAGCACATAAACTTCGTCTATGCCCAGCTTTATAAATTCTTCATAAGCTGCTTCAAAACCAGGTACCTGCTGCGTGCTGCAAGTAGGAGTGAAGGCGCCAGGTAGGGAAAAAACGACCACTTTTTTGTCACGGAAGATTTCATCACTGGTCACATCTTGCCAGCGAAATGGGTTATCTCCGCCGATGCTCGCATCACGCACCCGATATTTAAACGTAATTTGAGGAACAGTTTTTCCAGTACTCATTTGATGTTTCCTTTTTTTAATAGGTATATTGACTAAAGTCGACCAAGAACGAAGGCCGATGCACAGAGTATGCAAAACAATAAATTATTTGTATAATCGTTATAATTATGATTTCTAATAGGTTTTATCTATAATGTTGAGTCTTAAAGATCTGAGTTACCTGGCTGCATTGGATGAGTTCCGACATTTTGGTAAAGCAGCAGTGGCTTGTCACGTGAGTCAACCCACCCTGAGTGGTCAGCTTAAAAAGCTGGAACACCAGTTGGGAGTCCAGCTTTTAGAGCGGGGCTCTAACACGGTTATTTTTACCTACGTGGGTTGGGAGATTGTTCAGCGTGCCAAAACTATGGTGCTGCAGGCCCGCGAAATGGAAGAGCTAGCTAGAGCCTCTATAGCACCACTTAACGGGCGTTTAAAGTTAGCTATTATTCCATCTCTGGCGCCCTATCTAATGGCTAAAACAGGCCCAACCATTAACGCTGCTTTGCCTCAACTAAAGATTGAATTATATGAGCTAGAAACTCAAGAGTTGTTACGGCAACTAAAAAATGGCGATATTGATGTGGGAATTTTGGTCGTTTCACAAGCTCAGGCTGGTCTGCGCAGCTTGAGTCTATGGCAGGAGACATTTTGGCTTGCAGTGGGTCAGAACCATGAATGGGCGCAGAAAACGCACGTCACTCGGGCAGATTTAGAAGGGACTGAGTTAATGTTATTAAAAGAGGGTCATTGTTTGGCGGATCAAGCTCAGCAGTTGTGCCAACTAAAGAGCCAGTCACAAGCCTTTCGCGGGGCAAGTTTAGAAACCTTAAAATATATGGTGTCAGCAGGTAATGGCGCCACTCTAGTGCCCCAGCTTTGTATGGACGCTTGGACTAACCATGGGGATGACAAGATTGCCTACATTCCGATTACCACGCCTAAGCAAGCTAGAGAAATAAGTTTTTTGGCCCGCTCAGGTAGTGCTTATTGGCCCTGTGTAGAAGCTTTACACCAAGTCATGTCCTCGGTAATGCCAGAAGTTTCGCAGGATACGCATAATGTACCCGTATTAATTTAGAGTGGAGCTAGATCAGTGCCTGTGGGCCAGCATAAAGGTAAAATAAGTCGCACATAAAACCAGTGCTGCAGATATCAGCAAACAGCTGATAAAGCCAAACTGTATAAAGACCCATCCAGAGAGTAGCGTGCCTAAAAGTCGCCCAACTGCGTTAGCCATGTAGTAAAAACCCACATCCATAGCCACAGAGCTGGATTTAGAGAGGGCCACTATAAGGTAGCTATGGAGGCAGGAATTAACGGCAAATACGATCCCAAACATCCCTAATCCAATGATCAAAATAGCGTCACTTTGCCACTCAAAATATAAGCCCATGGCCAAGGCCAAGGGCACAAACATCAGTGTTATTTGCCATTTAAAGCTAATTTTGTGGGCTAGTTGAAAGCCATTGGGTGACGCATTATTGACAACCTTTCGAGTGATTAAGGGGGCTAACATTTGAACCAAGCCATAACCGATAATCCACACTGCCAAAAACGCACTCACTTGCCAGTATGCCCAGTTAAGTTGTTGCGCCAAATAAACAGGCAGAGCCACCACAAACCAAACGTCCCGGGCACAAAACAAAAACAAGCGCGCCGCGCTCAAATGGTTGATGACCGAACTCTTAGACAAAAGCTGGCGTAGTTTTGGTTTTTGTACACTGCGACCCAAGTTGGCTTTGAGTAGCATAAGGCTGCAGAGCCAAACACTACCCAGTCCAAGCATCATGATTAATATGCTGGGTTTGAAACCCACGTTAGTCAAAAGGGCTCCACCTAAAAAAAAGCCAGCCCCTTTTAAGGTATTTTTAGATCCGGTGAGTACCGCTACCCAACGGTATAAACTTGAGTTTGTGTGGGTAGGGGCTAACAATTTTATGGCACTTTTAGCACTCATTTTATTGAGGTCTTTAGCCACTCCAGAAACTGCTTGTGCTGCCATCACCCATGCTACTGTGAGTAACTGTGGATTGACTAGCAGCATAGACAACGCAGCAAGTTGGAGGCCTAAGCCAATATTCATGGTGCGGTTAAGGCCAATGCGCGCGCCCAAATAACCACCCAGTAAATTAGTGAACACGCCAAATAGTTCGTAAAATATGAACATCAAGGCAATTTGTAAGGCGTCATAACCTAAACTGTGGAAATGCAAGACCACTAGCATGCGCAAAGCCCCATCCGTGAGGGTGAAGGCCCAATAATTACCTGTGACTAAGGCATATTGGCGCAGGCTTGGGGCAGGTGCAATGGTCATCAGTGATCATTAGCACAAATGTAGTTGGCCAGTTCAGCCGCACGATTCACATAGCCCCATTCATTGTCATACCATAAATAGAGTTTTACTTGGGTGTCATTGATCACCATCGTAGATAAGGCATCAACAATGCATGAGCGCGGATCTGTGCGGTAATCGATGGACACAAGAGGCTGCTCCTCAAAGCCTAGAATACCTTTTAATGGCCCGCTTTCGGCAGCCTCTTGCAACAATAGATTGATTTGATTTACGGAGGTTGGGCATCGCATTTCAAACACACAATCAGTCAAAGATGCATTAGCTAGGGGCACACGCACGGCATGGCCGTTGAGTTTGCCTTTTAAGTCTGGAAAAATATGTGTGATAGCTGTTGCTGAACCCGTTGTGGTGGGAATTAAACTCATTCCGCACGCCCTTGATCGACGCAAGTCCTTATGGTGTGCGTCGAGTATCGTTTGTGTATTGGTGACGTCATGTATGGTGGTGATGCAACCATGACGAATACCTAGGGCCTCGTGTAATACTTTGACCACAGGGGCTAAGCAGTTGGTGGTGCAGGAGGCGGCTGTCACTAGCTGATGTTGCTGGGGGTCGTATAGGTGATGATTAACCCCCACCACCAGATCCAACACACCATCCTGTTTGATGGGAGCTGTAACTAGCACGCGTTGCACACCTTGGTCTAAATAAGCTTGTAAAAGTGCCCTGGTCTTTAGTTTGCCACTGGCCTCAATAACGAGGTGGCAGCCACTCCAGTCTGTGGCTTCAGTGGTGGTATTTCGACTATAGGCTAGGCTGTGGCCGTTAATAGAAATAGTATTTTCATGGCCATTAATGTCTGCTGACCAGGTGCCATGAACTGAATCGAACTTAAGTAAATGAGCGGTGGTGTGGGCATCACCAGCAGGGTCATTAAGTTGAATAAAGTCAAATTCAGGCCACTGCCATGCGGCCCGCAAGAATAAGCGCCCAATACGACCGCAGCCGTTAATTCCTACTTTAATTGTCATAATAAAGTGTTGCAAAGAAACTAGATAAGGGTATTGTACCCGCTTCTTTAAGGGCAGAGTCAAGTGCAGGAGGATCGAATGATAAAAGCTGGACTATACCGACATTATAAAGGTGCTCAGTATCAGGTAATTGATACGGTACGCCATTCAGAAACTGAAGAAGAGTTGGTGCTATACCGCGCTCTTTATGGGTCCAAAGACCTATGGGTCAGACCTCTGGCTATGTTTAACGAAGACGTCTTAGTGCATGGCAAGCCAGTTGCTCGGTTTGCTTACGAGTCTCAATAATTTTAAAGGCGCAAGCCATTGACGCATTCTTTTTGGGCCACGCCTATGGCTCCTAGCTTTGACCTATCAGAGTGACTCTAAAAACCCTTTACCAAGCGATAGCTGTGCCGTCATAGTTTATAAACTGGCCACTGTTGGCTGGAACAATTTTTGTGATTACTTGGCGTAAGCCATTAACACTGGTGTGAGTGTTAATGGAAGCGTTGGCTCCGCCCATGTCTGTTTGGACCCAACCTGGGTGCAGAGCAACAACGTTAATGCCAAACTGCTTTAGGTCAATAGATAGGCTTTTCACCACTTGATTAACGGCGGCTTTAGACGAACGATAAAGGTATAGGGCTCCCCCATCGTTGCCCTCAATACTGCCCATTCTTGAGCTAAGTACAGCAAAAGTGCCGCCTTTGGCGCGAAGGTTTTCGTGCAGTGCTTGCGCTAACATGAGAGGTGCAACGCTATTCACATTCAGCACTTCCAACCATTGCTGCCGAGATACAGTGCCAAGATTTTGATCCTTGGGTCCAAATACCCCAGAATTATTGATGATTAAATCTAGCTCGGCACCATTTAATTGTTCTTGTAGGTCAGCAATGCTGTCATCCTCAGTCACATCGAGTGGCAGCAAAGTCAACTGATCACAGGCCAATGCGGCCAGTGCCTCGCCAGGTTGCTGACGGTAAGTCGCATAAACATGCCAGCCTTGAGCTAAATACTGTTGGGTAAATTCTAAACCGATACCGCGATTGGCACCGGTGATTAATAGTTGTTGCATGTTGGATCGCTCATGGACTCAGAAAGGACGATTAATAGTAGAGTAACGATCGATTCTGAGCAAGACTCGATTTTTTAAGCACTCAAGTCTAGGGCTCTATTTACTTTAATTTACAGGTCCAAGCTGGTGTTTTGGCATGGGATTGTTGTAGTATCAGATGACTAGCTTGAAATCGAATTCAATATTTATATGAATCGAACGCTCATTACTACATTGGCTTTTTGCTTACTGATTATCTCAGCAGGCAAAGGTTATGCAAACATTGATATGCCCTTATTTAATGGGGTTTCTGATGTTATGAGTACCCACGTCAGTGATATGAAAATGGCAGAAAGCTGTGATCATATGGATAGCAGTGGTGGTGGGGTTTTTAGTCATTTTCACTGTCACTTAAATATCACATCCTTGGTTACCCAAGACGCTTCCATTGGTCTGATGGAATTACCCGTACCTAATTACCAATATCATTTTAGTAGTAAGGTGCATATTCCAACATTATCGACCAAACCCCCTCAATTCACTTAGTTTCTCCCTGTCCCTGCTACAGGCGACGCACCCTCGCATGAGCCCCTTAAAAGACGAGTTTTAGCTGGCTGACATGGGGATTATGCATTTAAACCTGTTGCTTTAGCTGTTCTATATTTGCTGATTAATTTGGCTTATTTAGCCGTGTTAAAACCCTTGGCATATCATTAAGGGCCGTGCAGCAATGTTAATGACTTACTTTACTAGTTGAGGAAAAACAATGAACTGTAAATTGCAGTTAGTGATTTTTATGCTCTCAGGCCTATTCTTGGCAGGCCCACTTTATGCCGATCACAAACAAAGTCACGTCAATGTGATAGTTGGAGAACTCTCCCCTTTAGCCAGTAAAGGTCAGGTGGCGTTTAACACTAATTGCGCATCTTGCCACGGTGTTAATGCCGCAGGTGGCATGGGTGGCCCACCACTGATACACGACATCTACAACCCTGGCCACCATGCTGACGGTGCCTTTATTAATGCGGTTCGCAATGGCGTACGTCAGCACCATTGGCAGTTTGGCGATATGCCACCACAAAGGCACATTGTGTTTGGGGATATGGTATTTTTGATCAAGTTTATTCGTGAAGTTCAGCAACAAAATGGCATCAACACTAAGCCTCATAAAATGTAAGCTTTGCAGCTTGGTAAAAAGCGAAGCACTAATACTGACTAAGAATTAACTAGGATAACGTGATGAAAATTAATTTGCTAAAAAAAGTCGGGGTCCTGATTATGCTCTTAGGCCCATGCAGCAGCTTGAACCTTAGCGCTCATGATGGGGCTACTGGTGTGGTTAAGCAGCGTATGGAAGCTATGTCAGACATGGGAGATGCCATGAAGGCGATGGCGTCTATGGTGAAAGGTAAGCAGGCTTTTGAGCCCGCGCTATTTATCCAAAGTGGTGAAACCATTGCGGAGCATAGTGACATGATGCCGAAACTATTTCCTGCAGGTTCTATGGTAGGCAAGAGCGAGGCCTTGCCCACTATTTGGCAACAGTGGGACGATTTTGTTAGCTTGGGTTATCGCACTAAAACTGACGCTGAAAAGCTGGTAAAAATGGCGCGGGATGGCACGGAGTTACGACCTTTGACCAAGCAGTTCGTCAAACTGGCGAGTGATTGTAAAGCCTGCCACAAAGACTATCGGAAGAAAAAGTAGAGCCTATGAACATCACCAGAAATCTGATCCTGTTATCAAGCCTGTGGTGCTCGGTAAGCGCCCTCGCAACAGGCTTTGAAGGGCCGCAAAGCGAGGCAGTATCTCGTGGTGCCTATATATTTGACATTGGAGGTTGTGCTTCGTGTCATACTAACAAACAACCCCTAGGGGGTGGAGTGGAACTGGTGACACCATTGGGCACCTTTATCAGTTCCAATATTAGTTCACATCAACAGTTTGGTATTGGTGGCTGGACCAATGCCCAGTTTATCAAGGCCATGCGCGAAGGTGTGAGCCCTGATGGTGAACACTATTACCCAGCATTTCCATACACCTCCTATGCAAATATGCCAAAACAGGATTTACTAGACCTTAAAGCCTACTTGGATGCACAAGAGCCTGTTGCTGAGGCTACTCTGCCTCATGGTTTAACATTTCCTTTTAACCAGCGCGCATTATTAGGTGTATGGAAACTTTTCAATACTGGTGATCAGTGGATCTCAGACCCCAGTCAAAGTGCCACTTGGAATAGAGGCAGTTATCTTGCTAATGGCCCGAGTCATTGTACTCAATGCCACACGCCTAGAAATTTCCTAGGCGGTTTGCAATTAGAAAAAGGTATGGTGGGCAACGAGCAGGGGCCTGATGGGGAAAAGGTGCCACCTTTGGTTGATGGGAATCAGTTGGGCTTTGGTGGTTGGAGCCAAGACGACATTGCCTTTGCATTAGAGGTGGGCATGACGCCAGACGGTGACTTTTTGGGTGGAAGTATGAGCCATGTGCTGGAAAATACCACGGGTAAGATGACGCCAGACGACATAAAAGCACTCTCAGAATACCTGTATTCATTGAACAACCCTTAATGTATGGTGGCCTCAATGTATGGTGGTCTCAATGAATAAATCGACCAAGTTTGATCCGACACATAACACTGGGTTTTAGCTTAAAGACAAAGTAGGTGATGTTGGCATATACCAATAAAGTGGCACATGCCAACCATGGAGGTTCATAGCGGTGACTAAAATCACACAAGACAAGATAACCCAATTATCCTTAACTGGAGTGACTTGTGCTGGCTGCGTGGCGCGTATAGAAAAAGCCCTGAGCCAGACCGATGGGGTGGTGGCTGCGCAAGTCAATTTTGCTAGCCGCACCGCAGAAGTCAGTGGTGGCAATGCCATGCAGATCATCAAAGCCATACAAGATGCAGGTTATGATGCGCAGGTGATACAAGACTCTGCTGCAGCTGAGGCACAGCAAGCTAAAGATTTACGTCAATTACTAAAAACCCGATCTTGGTATGCAGCTTTGGGTGTGGGGCTAGGCATAGGTTTAATGTTATTTGGTATGGATATTGAGGATCCACTGGTGCTGCGAACATTGGCATGGCTAACCTTGGCGATAATGTTAATGACGGGGGAACATTTTTATAAGAGTGGTTTTAAGGCACTGAAATCAGGCCACGCCAATATGGATACCCTGATTGTAATTGGCACCAGCGCTGCATGGCTGTATTCGATTTTGGTGGTGTATCTGCCGAGCATGTTTCCAGAAGCGGCTCGCGGGGTTTATTTTGAAGCCGCAGTGATGATTATTGGTTTAGTTAACTTAGGTCAGGTACTCGAGATGGGAGCGCGTCTCAAAACCCATTCCAGTCTTAAGCATTTGCTTGGTCTTCGCCCCGGTTCTGCTTGTTGGGTTGGCACGGCGGGTCAAACCATGGTAGCTGAAGTAGAGGTTAATATCACTCAAGTTAAGGTGGGAGACCTGCTCCGTATTAAGCCAGGTGAGCGGGTGCCGGTGGATGGCAAGGTGACGGAAGGTGAAAGTTACTTCGATGAAGCCATGTTGACAGGTGAACCGATGCCGGTGCTCAAGCAGTTGGGCGATGAGTTGGTATCGGGCACCATTAACGGCCAAGGCAGTGTTATCTTTGAAGCCACTCGGGTGGGTAAAGACACTGCCTTAGCCCGTATTGTTGAGATGGTTAGGCGAGCACAAAATAGTAAACCCTCAATCAGCCAGTTAGCTGATAAAGTGGCTGCTATTTTTGTACCTGTGGTGTTGGTGATTGCCGTGGTCACTGGCTTAGTGTGGTATTTCCTTGGTCCCCAACCTGTTCTCACTTATAGTTTTGTTAGTGCCGTATCAGTGTTGATTATTGCTTGCCCATGCGCCTTGGGTTTAGCAACTCCTATTTCAGTCATGATTGGTGTGGGTAAAGCGGCACAAATGGGGGTTTTGGTGCGCAATGCTGAAGCCCTTCAGCAAGCCAGCCACATCGATTGGGTAGTGTTAGATAAAACGGGCACCATCACTCAGGGCCATCCTAGTGTTGAAGCGTTTGCTACTTTTAATGGTGCTGACGAGGTGCAAAGTTTGGCCCTTGCAGAAAATATAGAACAGGCTTCTGAGCACCCCATTGCTCGAGCCATCGTAGCCCATTGCCAACAGCAGCTTCCTTCTGAGAGCTTAAATTTTTCTGTCAAACTAAGTGCAGAACACTTCACTTCTGTGCAGGGCATGGGTGTAGTTAGTGGTGATCTAGTGATGGGTAATGTGAGCCTCATGCAGGCACATAAAATTGATATTGGTGCTGCACAAGTGTGGTTAAGAGCTCAGGAAGACGCGGCTCGAAGTATCGTATTATTGGCTCATTATGGCCAATTAATCGTGGGCTTTGCCCTTGAAGATGCCTTAAAAACAGACAGTGTTAAAGCGGTGCAGCGGCTCAAAGCACAGGGCATTAAAGTGATGATGTTAACCGGCGATAATCAGGCCGCAGCGCAGCGAGTGGCGCACCTGGTGGCGGTGGATGATTTTGCTGCACAGCTGATGCCTGAGGATAAGTTAAATAAGATTAAACAGCTGCAGACACAGGGTCAGGTGGTGGCTATGGTGGGGGACGGCATTAACGATGCGCCAGCCTTAAGCCAAGCCGACGTGGGGATTGCTATGGGCCAAGGCACTGATGTCGCTATTGAAAGCGCAGATTTATGCTTATTAAATAGTTCACTGCACGGGGTAGCAGATGCCATTGAGTTAAGCTATTCAACCATGCGCAATATTAAACAAAATTTATGGGGTGCTTTTACTTATAACACCTTAGGCATTCCCATTGCAGCAGGCGTATTATTTCCCTTCACGGGCATGCTGCTCAGTCCTATGTTAGCCGCCTTAGCGATGTCATTGTCATCAGTGACTGTGGTCGCTAACGCTAATCGCTTGCGTTGGTTTAAGACCAGCGCTCGTGATTAGTTAAAGCATTTGAGTTTGGGGATGACGGCGGGGAGCGCCGGCGGCTTGTACCACTACTCCTAGCATAATAATGCTGCCACCAATTAGGGTCCAATTGCCTGGGTGCTCATTAAATAAAAACCAAACCCAAATAGGGCTCAAGATCACCTCAAGCATGGTCAGTAAGGTCAGCTCAGCAGCAGGTACGTGTTTTGACCCAGCAATGAATAAGACTAAGGCTAATCCCATCTGAAAACAGCCAAGGGCCAGGCAAATAGCAAGGTCTGCCCAACTGATGAAAAAATCTTCAATAGCAAAGGTTGCCACTAGCATAGAAAAAATACCACCAATTAGGGCTGCAGGTAACATCTCACCCTCTTTTCCACGGCGCATGATCACACTAAAAGCGGCGTAGGATACTGCCATCATTAAGGCAAAAGCCATACCGATCAAGCCGTCTCCATTGAGTGCGTGACCTACCATCACACTCACACCGATACTCGTCAGAGCAATGGCTGCCCAAGTTCGCCTCTTAACCCGCTCGCCAAGGATAAACCAGCCCAGTAAAGCGGCGATAAAAGGTGACGAACTCAAAAGAAAGGTGACGTTAGCCACACTGGTGTGAAGCAAGGCAAAAATATTGCCAAAAAAGGAAGCGCCTAAAAATATACCCGCTAAAAAGCTCAGCTTATTAGCGCCTTTTAAGGGAGTGATGATATCGCCTTTATGATGCCACGCCATGACCATAAATATGGTGAAAATTAAGCCCACAGAGCGGAAAAACACGATATGCCAGCCCGATGCTTCGCTAATGTAGCGCACACCAACGCCAGCAGTGCTCCACAGCAAGCCACATATAATGACCATAATTGCACCATTACGATAATGGTGATCAGGACTTGTGATTTGGGATTGGGTCAGCTGAGTCATGGATTTGCCTTGGACCAAGCCTCGTATATGGCTTTGGACCAATGGCTTTGAGTCCATGCCACAGTGGCTATAATCTGGGCTTCTGTCATGGTGCCTTTCCAAGCAGGCATGGTGCCACGACCCTGAGCAATAGTGTGAGTAAGATTAGCTAAAGAATGGTGCCATGCATGGCCACTGCCGTTCAGAGGTGGCGCTGGACGATTACCAGAGGCATCAAGCTGGGTCCAGTTTTCTGCACCTTGGCCTTGGTTGCCATGACAGGCTGCGCAATAATCTAAGTATAAAGTTGCACCTTGTTCGACTTGGGCTTGGCTATACCATCGATCAGGACTATTTTGTTTGGCCAAATAGGTGTAGCTACTCAATGCAGCTACCAGTAATGAGCCAGCAATTAATAATAAACTTTGAGTCCTACTCATGACCTATAACCTATTCGATATTTCGTCTCGCCGCACTATATACTACGGGAGCGTTCACGGTCTATGCTTGGTTTATTGATTGATTGTTCTGAGAGGGGAATTATTTTATAATTTTGCACTCGTAGACCCATGACTATTTAGAAACGGCCCTTTAGATGGCAAACACATCATCCCTTTTAAGGCTTGTTAAGCTCGTATTGCGCTTTTTGGTCAGTGGCGGTATAGCTACGGCGGTTCACTGGGCGACACTATGGGGTTTAATTCATCTGCAAGTAGAGGCCGTGTTAGCCTCGAGTATTGGGGCTTTTGTAGGTGCTGTAGTGAACTATTTTCTACAGTATTTTTTCACCTTTAAAACCAAACGTCTTCACAAACAAGCCTTGCTAGCCTATATACCAGCTGTGTCAATCAGTTGGTTACTGAATTTAGGGCTCTTCTATAGCCTTTATGGTGGTTTCTTTTCTGAGCCGTTGACGGCTCAAATTGTTACTACAAGTATTGTTATGCTGGTAAATTTTTTGTTGTATAAAAAGGTTGTATTTCGTGCAAAATCAGATACTTAGTCAAAATTCTACGGCAGCGAAAACGACCCCGATTATTTCATTAGTCATTCCGGTGTTTAACGAAATAGAAGTGCTGCCCTTATTATTTGAGCGTGTCAGAAAAGTGATGCACGGCCTCAAGTTAGACTACGAAATGGTGATGGTGGATGATGGCAGTAAGGATTTCAGTGCAGATTTTTTGATTCGTCAAGCGCAACAAGATGCATGCGTTAGGGCTGTCATTTTGTCCCGTAACTTTGGCAAAGAGGCAGCACTATCGGCGGGTTTAGAGCAGGCTCAGGGTGAAGTCATTATTGTGCTTGATGCAGATTTGCAAAACCCACCCGAATTGATTCCTGACATGCTAGAGAAATGGCGAGCTGGGGCTGATATCGTGGCCATGAAGCGGCGCGACAGGTCAGGTGAATCGTGGCTTAAGAAATCAGGTTCCTATGTTTACTATCGCATTATGAATCGTATTACCGGCTCTATGAATATCCCCGAGGATACAGGAGATTTTCGGCTCATGAGCCGCCGATCTGTGGATTCGCTTAACCAGTTGCCAGAGCGCAACCGCTATATGAAAGGCTTATTTGCATGGGTGGGATATCCCACTCATGTGATGCAATATGATGTGGCGGATCGTGCCGCAGGCCAAACTAAGTGGAATTATTTCAACCTTTTTGGCTTAGCTTTTGAAGGCATTACGTCTTTTTCCATTGCGCCACTTAGAGCCATGGTGCTGTTAGGACTCATTACCGCTATATTGGGTGGTATCTTTGGTGCTTGGATCGTCTTTAAAACCCTATTTTTTGGCAATGACTTAGATGGTTATCCTTCTATTATCGCCATGATTACGTTTTTAGGAGGGGTACAACTGCTATCCATTGGTGTGCTAGGCGAATATGTGGGGAAAACTTACTTTGAGGCTAAACAGCGGCCCCTGTTTATTATCCAAGAGGTCGTGCAACAGTCACTCCAGCCAGCTCGCAATCACTCTTCTGAAGCAGCACAAGGAACTCCAGTTAATGTTACAACGGACTAATCTTATTTGGTTATTTGGCACCTTATTGTTGGTGCGAATTATTGCCATGATTGTGGTGCCATTGGCGGATACTACGGAACCTAGGTATGCTGAAATTGCGCGATTAATGCTCACTACCAATGATTGGATTACACCATGGTTTGAACCCAATGTGCCTTTTTGGGGAAAACCTCCTTTGTCGTTTTGGGCCCAAGCTATTGCCTTTAAGCTATTTGGCATCAATGAATTTGCAGGCCGTCTACCCGCATTATTAGCATTTTTAGCAACGGCTTGGATGCTATGGCGTCTTGCTCTTTCTGTGGTTAATACCCAAGTGGCTTTGGCCAGCTTAGTTGTTTATAGCGGCATGTTACTCACCTTTCTAGCAGCAGGCACGGTGATGACGGACCCCTTCTTAGTGTTGGGAACAACTTGGGCTATGGTGGCATTTTATTTAGCGCCCAAAGAAAAATATTGGTATTGGCGCTATGGATTATTTATTGGTTTAGGCATTGGGTTGTTGGCCAAAGGTCCGCTGGCACTGGTCATTAGTGGGGCTCCTATTGGTATGTGGGTATTGCTTCAAGGTAAGCTCATGTTTTACTTACGCTCAATGCCTTGGGTGCGAGGCATCTTGCTCACCTTAGTCATTGCTTTACCTTGGTACATATTAGCAGAACTAAAAACCCCTGGTTTCATTAACTATTTTATTGTGGGTGAACACTTCATGCGCTTTGTGGACCCTGGCTGGACAGGAGACCTCTATGGCCGTGCCCACCAAGAGCCCAAAGGTATGATTTGGCTGTACTGGTTGGTTGGGTCTTTACCATGGGGGCCGTTAGCGCTGGTTTTATTGATTGGCCACCTGTTTAAGAGCCGTTGGCGTCAATCGCTCTGGCAGGCGGCTAAACAGCCAGCAATCATGTATGTGTTGCTATGGGCGCTAGTCACGCCCGTCTTCTTTACACCAGCAGGCAATGTAATCTGGACCTATGCTTTGCCCTCGATGCCCGCATTTGCTTTACTGATGGGTTGGGCCATGGTCAAACTCAATAATGGACAAAAATGGCGTCAGCTAGGCTTTACCATAGTCATGTGGTTGATGCCCATCGGGGCATTGGTTTTTAGTGTGTTGATTGCCAACAATAACGATTTAATGAAAACAGAAAAGCGCATTGCTGAATACGTTGCGCAACAGCCAAAAAATGGCAACCCTGATAATTGGTCAAGGCTTTATTACCTTGGCGCTGAACTTGAGTTTTCGGCACGTTTTTATAGCCATGATCAGGCCAAACCGGTGCGCTTAGACCAGCTAGAAAACTTAGCAGTGCAACAGCAAGGCGTCTATGTGGCTATACCTGCGCAACAATGGGAAACCACAGTGGCCCACTTTGGGGCAAGGTTGGAGCCGCGTATTGAGAACATGCGCTTTAAGTTAGCGTTTCTTAATCCGTAAGCCTGCAGCCTTAGCCAAGGTATGTGCCCAGTTTTATTTTATAGGCTCCGATAATGGCCTTTAATGGGTGTATACAGCTTGTGTTTTGGGGCGATTGCTCACTGCATCGGCGATGCGCTTGACGTTAGCAAATTCATCAATTGTTGGATGTTCGCGTAAAGGATCTAGCCAAGTGGTTAGCATAAAAAGGTAGATATCAACAGCGCTAAACTGCTCACCCAGCACCCATGTATTATCGCCAATCTGATCATTGATGACTGTCCATGTTTCACGTAAGCGTCTAATCCCTCGGTGTTTTGCACTCTGTTCACCTTCGAGGGTATTTGCGAACCGATCAGGATAGTAACCGAGTTGAAAAGCGTTTTGAACAGAGTTAGAAAAATACACTAAGGTCTGTAAATAAATGCCACGTTTTGGGTCATCAAATCGGGGTGCTAGATTTGCTTCTGGGTGGCGGTCACATAAATATATAGTAATTGCAGCGGCTTCGTACATGGCCCCTTCATCCCATACCAAGACGGGTAACCAGCCATTGGGGTTGATTAATACTTGCTCAGGGGGGCGTTGTACGTCTTTGTCTGTGGTTGATGGTATTAACTCATAGGGCATTCCTAGCTCTTCTAAAATCAAGCGAATCCCCATTGATGCGGTTTCTGCAGCGTAATATAGTTTATAAGTCATCATTTTTTACCTAAATTGCCAATTTGTCGATTTTTTATCTTGCCTGAGGTGACTGAAATACCCCTTCTTGCAGCATAGTCAATCTGATTTAACTTCAAAGGTAGGCCAAAATGAGGCAGGGGCCAATGATGTAGTTGTGTCAAAACTACCCACATTTTGTTGGTCAATCATGATTATACGAGGACTCAGGTGGGGTTCTGTGAGTTTCCCTTCAAGAATTCGAATAGCCTGATCGACTGCTATACGGCCTTGTAATACGGGAGAGTCAGTTGGGGCTGCCAAAATATGTCCACGTTTGATACCGCGAAATACATTATGCGTAAAATAGGTAGAAACGATGTTAATTTTGCCACGTAAATTGCGATTAAGTAATTCACTCACAGCAGCATCTGCTGTTAACGCGGTACCCACGATGTAATCAAAATCATCGGTTTCCTCCAACACTTCTTGCAGCAAATTACGCTGAATTTCCTTGCCAGTATCACCCCATTTCACAGCCATTATGCTAACCCCTGAATCAGCAATGCCATCATGAAAACCATCATTGATAAAACCCACCCAACCCGACTCTTTAGGGCCAGGAAACCATGCCACTTTTGCTTCATTGGTCCCCTTAGTTGGGTGACGTTGGGCAAGGTATTGGCCCACTTTTTGTCCCATACTGTACCAAGACACACCCGCTTTAGCGCTGATACCGACGTTGGCAATGTCGTTTACAGCGGCAATCACTGGTGTGGTTTTTGCAATTGTACGAATACTAGGCGATAGGCCATTAAAAGAAACAGTGCCTACGATAATGGCATCACTAGCGGCATCGACACAATGACTAAGTTGCTCCACTTGAGTTGCTAGCTGGGGATAGCCTCCCGCTTCAAGCACTCGCATGTTAACGCCTAGCCTTTTAACCTCTTCTACCATGCCATAGTTAACACTCAGCCAGTAAGGGTCTTTAAGGTGTGGATAAGTGACACACAAGTGCCATGCCTGGCTCGCCTCTCCTATGGGTTGGTACATTAACGATCGGGTTTGGCCCTCATAGTCAAGTGGAGGATCCCAAGCGACGATGTCCCACACAGCGAACGTTGGGGTGCTGATCCCAAGACATACAATAAAGCTTAAACAATGTTTTAAACGAGAAATCATGTGTTTACTATCTCATGTGGCCCATGTGATGATTCAAAGCGACTTTGGTACCATCGTGTATTGTGGTATTTTACGCCTACGTTAGTCTACCTTCTGAGTGCCTATGGCTGTCAACCTTGGTGTCGGCAGTAAATTGCTGCTGGCCATGACCTTAACCATTAGTTTGTTATTAGTTGCTGCCGTCATCGGCTGGCAAGGTTATGAGCGCGTGGCCAGTAAACAAAACTCAGTCATTGACGAAGCCATACCTAGCATCATGGTCGCTCACAGATTAGCCAAAATTAATGCCAGTTTAGCCACTGCGGCCCCCGCACTTTTAGGCGTCACTAATGAGCTTGAACGTAAGCAAATTACCACGGCTATCGAATATCAATTGCAGCAACTGAAAGATTCAACTAACAGCAAAGTCGGCGACAGTGACTATGCTTTCAACAACTTGGTGCTGGCAAGTATGAGTGTCAGCATTAATGATAACCTAGTTCGCCAAATTAACTTGGTTAAGCAACGCTTGAACTATTTACAAAAAGCGCAGGTGTTGCAAACTGAAACTTTGCTTGCCATGAGCAAGATTCATGATATTAGCACCTCTTTAGTTGCCAATGCGAATACCATGACCACGGCTGTGGCATCCAGTTTGTATGATTTGGCAGATGCTAATACGGAAGAACAAGCCTTGTATTTTGCTTTTGATCGCCTTATTGAAGTGGATTTAGATCACATGGACCGGATGTACGAGTTGCGTGAGCGGTCAGTTAATCTCATGGGTTTATTAAGTCTCTTACCCCAGCAAACAAATGTGCCCGCTTTGTATAAACTTGAACAAGAAATTCAAACTAATATCACGGTCCTTAAACGCCGGGTTGCCGAAGTCAACGATCCAGGACGTCGCCAACAAGGCTTAGACTTGTTGTCAGTCGTTAAAGCTAATATTGCACCTAGCAGAGTAAATAATCTATTTTCTCTGCAACGAAGTAGTATAGACGTACATCGCCAATTAGTCGTGCTTAATAATGCCAGTGCCACCTTAAACAAAGCCCTGAAGATACAAGCTGATACCGCCAGTAGAGAGGCCGGTGAAAAAGTACAAACAGCCACTGATGAGGCGCGCACCGCTGTGGCTAATGGGCGCAATGTATTATTGATGGCATGTTTAATTTTGGCCGTGGTTGCTATTAGCGTTTTGTGGTTTTATGTTAAACGCAATCTTTTTCACCGACTGACCCAGTTGAATCAGGCCTTTTTAGCTGTAGCTAAAGGTGATTTAGACTATCAATTACAAATTCGTGGTTCTGACGAGTTAGGTCGGTTGGCTAAAACTGTACAGGTGTTTAAAGAAAATGCTCTCGCCCGCCAACAGCTGGAACACCAGCAAGAAGCAGTAGAACTGCGTCTAAGAAACTATCAGTCAGAGTTAGAGCAAGAGATACAGATGCGCACAGGACAGCTACAGCAGCTCAACCAAGAGCTGCTAGCCACGGCTGAAAAGCATGAGACTGCCCGCACAGAAGCGGAACAAGCAAACCAGGCCAAAACTGCATTTTTGGCCACTATGAGTCATGAAGTTCGCACGCCTTTGAGCGGTGTGTTGGGGACGTTAAGGTTATTGCAAAAAACGCAACTAGATTCCCTTCAAATGGAGTACATCGGTTTAAGTCAAGCCGCTGCCGAAGCCTTATTGGGTATTTTAAATGGTATTTTAGATTATGCCAAGGTAGAGCAGGGGCATACGCAGGCAGAACAGTTGCCCTTCAAGTTAGCTAAGGTAGAGGCCAATATGGTGGCCCTAATGTCAGGCGCTGCAGCAGAAAAAGGTTTACAATTTGATGTGCATATTCCCCAGCAGCTCAAGACCCAAAGTTTAGTGGGCGATCAGGGCAAAGTACAGCAAGTGTTATTCAACTTGCTAGGTAATGCTATTAAATTTACCACGGTTGGCTATATTGAGCTCCACATTAGCTTAGTAGAGGACGATGGTGCGGGCGAACGCTTGCGCTTTGAAGTGGGTGATACAGGGTTAGGTATCCCTGAAGCCATGCATCAGAGCCTGTTTCAACCCTTCACCCAATATGATGCGTCAACCTCTCGACGCTTTGGTGGTACGGGCTTAGGCTTGTCTATTTGTAAAACGCTGGTGGAAGCCATGGAAGGGACTATTGGTATCGATAGCCGCATTGAGAACGATATTAAGCAAGGCTCAAAAGTATGGTTTGAGTTGCCCTATTGGCCAGACTTAGAGTGGGCTCCCGCAGTGCCTATAAATGTTGAACCAAAAATTCCATTGCCAAGTATGCGTGTGCTTTTAGTTGAGGATAATGACATTGGTCGCATTGTAGTCGAAGGGTATTTATCTCACGAGGGCCATAGGGTGACTATAGCAAAAGATGGATTTGAAGCGCTAACGATGGCGGAGCAACCTTTTGATCTTATTCTAATGGATATCAGTATGCCCGGTATGGATGGGGTTGAAACCACACTTCGAATGCATCAAGTGCATAAACGTTTAGGATTGAAAATCCCCATCATTGCAATGTCTGCACACATTTTCCCAGAAGAAGTCGATTCTTATTTAAACTCTGGTTTAGATGGATTTTTAGGTAAACCCATTGATCCTGAGCGCTTAAATGAATTGCTCTTAGGGGTGAGCAGGGCACAAGAGCGTTTGGTATCGATGCCTAATGAAATCGCATCTGAGCTAGTCAATGAAAAACTACTTAATGATGACCTTAGCGTCTTAGGTAAGGCTTGTATGTTGGAGATGGTGAGCCTTTTTTCCCAAACTTGTCATAAAAATTTGGCGGCCATTGCAGTTGCGCGACAAGAAGCGGATTGGATGAAACTGAGTGATTTGGCGCACAATTTTAAAAATGCGGCGGGCAGTTTAGGCCTCGAAACACTGTACCAATTGGTTAACCAGTTGGAAAATCAAGTGAAGCATGGCCAACCCACCAGTACAGATTTAATTTTAGAAGACCTGCCAGAGTTAGTTAAAGCCTCACAAAAAGCCCTTACTAATTGGACAGCAGCTCATATAGGCTAATATCCAAACTAATTTTCGTTAATGCCACTAAACAAATAACCTTCCCCGTGAACGGTAGTGAACAGTGTTGGATGTTTGTAGTCGCGTTCTAACTTGCGCCTTAAGCGCATGATTAACACGTCTATGGTCCGGTCATTCGGATCCCAACTGCGGTGAGTGACTTGGGATAATAACCGATCGCGGTTAAGCATTTGGTTAGGGTGGGCCATAAACACTAACAAGAGTTCAAATTCAGCTCTTGTTAATTTAACTTCTTGTTGGTCCCGACCCAATAAATGCCGACGCGAGGCGTCCAATATTAAGTCATCAAAATGATAGATAGATTTATGCTGGATTGGGGTTTCACTATGGTCATGAATACGCCGCAACAGGTTGGTCACTCGTGCTAAAAGCTCTCGTGCATTAAAGGGTTTAGTAACATAGTCATCAGCCCCTATCTCGAGTCCAACAATGCGATCAATATCGTCCGTTTTCCCTGTGACTAATACGATGCCCATATTACTTTTGGCACGGACTTCGCGGGCTAGCAATAAACCACTTTCATCAGGCAAGTTAATATCTAACAAGAGCATGCTGATGTCTTCTTGGCTCAGCACAAGGCGCATTTCTTTAGCACTACCTACAGCGGTGACCCGATAACCTTCCGACTCAAAGTAGCCGGCCAGTTTTGTGCGAGTAATCGCCTCATCTTCAACTATAAGAATGTGATGGCTTTTCATAAGTGGTACCTATGCTTTTATAGATCGCAGTATAGCAGTAGATGCAGGCATTAAAAAAGCAGCAGCAGAATAGGCGATGTAGCTTTATTAAAGAGGCTAGCCCCGCGCCAAAATTAATACTCAATTAAGGCTAGAGAGCAAGCGTTTAATCAGTTTTTCATTATTTCCAATGAGTGTGGAATTTAGCTCTAAGCCACGCAAACTGTCCCATGCAAAATAAATATTGATAATACCAAGGGCGACCTGTTGGCAGTCATCTATACTGGCTTGTTTATGTCGAGTTTGTAACTTGAGGCTAAGGTCAGCCACATAAAGTTCAAAACATTGAGTCATTCGCACTCTGACGCTGGGGTAACGGTGCGCAGCAGACAATAAAGCATAAAATGCAGGCAACATGGTTTGATATTGAGACTCAGGTGTCGGGCTAAATAGCACATGTAATAACCAATCATCTGAGGGGTCATCTCGATGAGAGTGCCCTTGCACTTGCCATATAGACTCAAACTCACTGGCGATATAATCAGCCACTTGGCTGACCAAGTCCTCTCGGTTACCTGCAAAGTGACGCACTAAGCTGCGCTGCATACCCGCCTCTTTCGCGATCTCATCAAGGGACGCTGCTTCTAGACCCTGTTTACTAATGCACCGCGTAAAGGCAGCCATAATGGTTTTTTTACGTTCAGCATGGAGTGATGGACGGGCCATAGTTTAATCGCTTAAGGTGAATAGATGATCATGGTTGACAATTTTAAACCAAAAGTATAGATTGTCACAAATGATCATTAATAAAAAGTGAGATTATGAGCCTGATACATCCCCAAAAACCACCAGAACAACCTTTCTCGAATGATCCTCAAGCATCGTATACCTTGGCCTCTCGCTATTATACTGATGCAAATATCTATGAGCAGGAAAAAGCGGCTATTTTTTGGAAGTCTTGGATTTATGTGGGTCATGCCTCTCAACTACAGCAGGCAGGGGATTATTTAACGACGGATATCCATGGCCAGCAGGTCTTAATCATTATGCATCAGGGAGGCGAACTAGGGGCTTTTTTTAACGTATGCCCACACAGAGGTCATCAATTATTAGACGGTTGTGGCAATGCTCGGGTGATTGTTTGTCCCTACCATGCGTGGTGTTTTGATCGACAGGGTACATTTATACGTGGCCGTAACTTACAAGACTTAAAGCAATTCTCGCAGGCAGAATTTAACCTAAAACCCGTTAAACTTGAGATCTTTTTGGGTTTTTTATTTGTGAATCTAGATCTTAATGCGCTGCCAATGGATGCAGTGTATGGTGGTTTAGCTGAAGAGATTAAGCACTATGTGCCCAATATAGATAAAGTAGAGCGCCAGTATCATGCTGATTATGCCGTTGTAGCCAACTGGAAGCTATTGATGGACAACTTTCTTGAATGCTACCACTGCCAACCGGCCCATAAGGATTTCGTTGATTTAGTAGACATGCCCAGCTACCAAACTAAAGTTCATGACTATTATTCCAGCCATATTTCCCATCAACCTAGCAATAACAGCAGCAATGCCTACCATGTGAACAGTAAGCAAACCTTCGGCTACGCTGCTTGGTTTGTTTGGCCAAATTTGACCATATGGGTCATGCCCGGAGAGGCCAATGTGAGCATGTTACAAATGCATCCTGATGGATTAGCCCAATGCCATGAAACACTCGACTGGCATGGTATTGGTCACCAACTTAATCCAGCGTCCAAAGATGCCATCACTTATTTAGACGAGGTGTTGCAGCCAGAGGACATTGGACTTTGTGAAAGTGTGCAAAAAGGACTTTCTTCTCTGGCCTATAACCAAGGCCGCTTTGTGGTCGATGATCAGCGTAGCCATTTAAGTGAGCATGGTGTTCACCACTTCCAAAAATTAGTTATTGAAGCGTTAAGTTAATCCCATTAGAACTCAAACGAATTGACTCAGGAGGAGCATACAATGGCTTCTAGCGATGGTAAGACACGAGATTTAGTCACCACTATAGCTGGTGCAGGTTGGGATTTTGGTTTAACACGTCATCGTTTTCATGATATTGAGCACCCATTAGGGCCTCATTATTGCGTCTATAACCGTCGCTTAATGGCTTGTTGTTTTGACCACCGATCAACCATAGATGGCTATTGGCTCCTGCGTCAAAAAGTGGCTGTGTTAAACACGGGTGAGCTGCCACTTCAGTTTAAGGGCCCTGATGCTGAGCGTTTACTGGACAAACTATTCACCAAAGACATTACCAAGCTAAACATTGGCCGTTGTGTCTATGGGCTTGCCTGTTATGAAGACGGAGGATTGTTAGTTGATGGTATTTTATTGAGACTCACAAGGGACTGTTTTTGGTATGGGCAGGCCGATGGTGACTTCTATAGTTGGGCTCGAGCCCACGCAATAGGGCTCGATGTTGAAATTACTGATCCCAAAATATTTATATCTCAGGTTCAAGGACCTAATGCGATGAAAGTGCTGGCCGCAGCAAGTGACGAGGGAATGCCCGATCCCTTTGGCTACTTTGCCATGACCAGAGTTAAGTTTGGGGGACAGGAACTGGTCATCACTCGCACTGGCTACACCAACGAGTTAGGCTGGGAATTCTACACCGAACCCCACCATGATGCCGATGCTTTGTGGCAGCACTTAAAACAGGCTGGTGAGCCTTATGGCATCGACATTTTTGGACTCGATGCCATGCATATCCGCAGAATTGAAGCGGGTATTCTTAATGCAGGCTCCGACTTTGATGATTCCACCACCCCCTATGATGTTGGGCTAGGCATATTTGTGGATCAAGACAAAGGTGATTTTATAGGCCAAGCAGCACTTAAAGCTGCAACCAAGAGAACGCGTTTAATCGGTATCCTTTGTGTTGCAGAACCCCATATAGGCGCAGCCATTATGCTGGATGGTCAAACTATTGGTAAGGTGACTGCTGGGGCAACGTCGCCTTATTTAAAACAAGGTATTGGCATTGCATTAATGTTCAAATCAGGCTACCCGCCTGACACTGTAGTTAGTGTTGGTTGTGTGGACGGCACATTGCATAAGGGCCAGTTGGCTGAACTGCCCCTATACGATAAAGCGGGGGCAATTCAACGCGGCATGATGACCGAGATTCCAGTAAGAGATTAACTAATCACTAGAGCCTAGTTAGGCATAGTTACACCAAGTTAAGCTAGGTCCCTAACCTAGCTGACGTTTAATTCAGGCCCAGTGCCTGTTTCCTTTGATTCGCCCAAGTTCTCAGAATCTGGTCAATAGCAAGGCCAATACAAGCGACACAGATGCCTAGAATGAGGCCATCACCCACGCCATTCCTGTCTGATAGGGAACCCAAGATGAGCTGACCAAGATCATCTGTACCAATCATTGCACCGATAATGACCATAGACAGTGCAAACACCACGGTTTGATTAATACCCAACGCTATATGTGGAAATGACATCGGTAATTCAATGGATAGCCAGCGTTGCAAACGGCTTACCCCCGACATTGTACCAGCATCTTGCAATGGCTCTGGCACACTCAGCAAGCCTTCTACTGTGTATCTTAGTGCTGGTATGGTGGCGTACACTACGATGGCGATGAGCACTGAGGTATCGGTGACACCAAATAACATCATGACTGGAATTAAATAGATAAACGACGGAAAGGTTTGAAAAGTATCACAATAGGTCAAAATGAAGCGCGTAGATACAGGGTGTTGGGCGCACAGCGTGCCTATAACAATGCCAGTAAAGCCTGATATTATTACCGATACACTCATCAAATATGCCGTAATCAGGGCCCTATCCCACCATTCAGTCAGTGCAATAAATAGTAAAAATCCACCGACAGTTAAGGCTGTGCGAATGCCGCCTACAATCAGTCCAACGCCCATTGCCAGGGCAAAGGTAGCAGCCACAGGCATCGCCAAATAAGAGGCTTTTACAGGCATCAACACTTCAATGATGAGCCACTCATTAAAACCTTTAAGGCTATAAAAAAAGGTGTCCCAGATCCAGTCAACACCGTCCTGCCAAAATTGCGCAGTGGAGATGCCTTTGCCATGGGGCACCAAGTAAAGGTAGTTGAACCCCTCGGGGAAAATGAACTTACCGATATAGGCAAAGATAATACCGATTACAAACACTGCACCAAACATCAGCGGATATTTATTACGCTGAGTAAAGGTCAGGTCAGCAAAATAATCGGTCTGCTTATTAGCCCAAGCCAGTGACAATCGATCAAGAACAATAGCGATCAGAACGATACAGACCCCGATCTCTATGGCAACCCCAATTCTTAAACGGTTAAGGGCGATCAGTAAGTCAATACCAAGTCCCTTGGCCCCAATAAGAGAAGCAAGTACCACCATTGCCAAACACTGCATAATCACTTGGTTGACACCAATTAAAATATCTCGACGAGCGGTAGGAATGAGTACCTTAGTCAATAGCTGCCAATTGTTACAGCCACTCATGACCCCAGATTCAGCAACTTCTGGAGGCAATTTTTTAAGTCCTAATAGCGTTAGACGCACCATGGGAGGTGTTGCAAAAATAACCGTCGCAATGGCACCTGCATGATCACCAATTCCAAAAAATACCATGACTGGAATTAAATAAGAAAAGTGTGGCACGATCTGCGCCATATTAAGTAGGGGATTGAGCACTGCTTCAACACGCTTATTGCGAAACCCCCAGACCCCAAAAGTGAGGCCCAGTGCAACTGACACGGGAGCGGCTACTAAAACAAAGGACAGGGTTTGCATGGATGGTTCCCATTGACCAAAAACTGCAATGTACGAGGTTGAAAATCCGGCCAATATTGCAAGACTGCGTCCACCTAGCGAATAACCAAGAATAGCCGCGCCGCCAGCGACTACAGTCCAAGGCAATCCTGGCCATCTTGCCCAAGGGTTAGCCGTTGCCCAGTCCCAGCTAGAAAAGGTCACAATGGTCTTAACACCACCCAACATAAGTTCTCTAATAAACTCAATCAGAAACAGGATGATGCTCGATATTCCTCGTGTAAATTGGCTCACCAGAGGCTTTTGTTCAAACTCCTCTATTTCAGGATCATAAATCTCAATAGGCCACCACTCAAACATCAGGTAACTAATAGAGTCATTGATAAACAATGGAAATGCTTGAATCAATGGGGGTAAACGCCAAAGAAAGCTGGTTTCAGAGGGGGCTATCCACTGGTTCAAAAGAATAAAAACCACTAGTAATAAAATAAACTGTAAGTATTTTCTCTGCATAAATAGTCTGATCATGATAGCTTTTCACTCTTCTGGTTTGAGTGGCTACCAAACAAAACATGAACAATTTTTGATGCATTGATAACGCCAACGGTGTGCCCCAATTCATCGATCACCGTCACAGGTTTGCTGGAATTTAGTATCACTTCAGCAACGGTTTCAATAATGGCGTCTTTTTGTACTTTTAAGTCACTCATTGACTCAGTTGGGTCAAATTCATCCATTACAGATTCAATTTTTAAGACCTTTTCTCGTGGCACTTCCTCAGTGAACTTGCGCACATATTCCGTGGCTGGGTTAAGCACAATATTAGCGGGGGTATCAAGCTGTTCTATAATACCGTCCTTCATGATGGCGATGCGATCTGCCAAGCGTAAGGCTTCATCGAAGTCATGTGTGACAAATAATATCGTTTTGTGAAGTACCGATTGTAGTCGCAGAAATTCATCCTGCATTTCTTTTCGAATGAGGGGGTCAAGTGCAGAAAAAGGTTCGTCTAGGAACCAGATGTCGGGTTCAATTACGAGCGAACGGGCAATACCAACACGTTGTTGCTGGCCACCAGATAGCTGTCGGGGGAAATAGTTCTCGCGACCAGTCAGGCTCACAAGATCCACCATTTCTTTGGCCCGATTAACACTTTCTTGAGTGCTCACTCCCTTAACTTGTAATGGGAATGCAATATTTTCTAAAACTGTCTTGTGGGGTAATAAAGCAAAGTTTTGAAATACCATGCCCATTTTATTACGGCGTAATTCAATCAACTGCTTATTATTCATGGTGAGGATATCTTCACCTTCAATGAATATTTTGCCAGCAGTGGCATCGGTTAATCTTGAAATACATCTTAAGAGGGTTGATTTTCCAGAGCCAGATAAGCCCATGATAATCAGTAGTTCGCCTGCATGAATATCAAATGAAGCGTTGTTAACTCCAACGATGCAACCTGCTTCCTGGAATTTCGCAGCATCGACTATGCCATGAGATTTTTTTAACATGCTTCCTGCATTGTCACCAAAAATTTTATAAACGGAGTCACAACGGATAACGGGTTCGACTGAAGGTGACGTTTCATTTTGCATAGACATAGGCGGATTCATTATTTTAGATTTTAAGAATTAATGGTGACCTTTTGAGCAATTTAGTAAAAGCCATGAGGTCTAAAAAGAACCCTCTGGTTGGATACCAAGCAGAGGGTTGCATTACTTCAGATTACATTAGTTTAACTTAACTATCACTTAGTCCAAGCCATCCAAACGTTTTCGTTTTCAGCAAGCCACTTTTTAGCTGCGTCTTTATGGTCTAGTTTTTCAACGTCAACTAAAGCCGCCATTTGACCCACTTGAGTGGTAGTGAATGATAACTTACTAAACGCGGTATAGGCAGCAGGGTGAGTTTTTGGGAACTTGTAGTTCGCAGCTTTCTTCAACCAGCCTTTTGGTGAACCACAACTTCCATCACCACCATCCTCTTTGCGACAGCCATCGAAGTAGGGTGGGAACTCAATGAAAGTGAAACCTTCAGCATCGGTAAAGTTAGGTGTCCAGTTAAAGACTACTGTACCACGACCTTCTTTTTTTGCTGAATTAAGTTCTGTCCAGAGTGCATCAGCACTACCAGCAAACTTAACGGTCCACTTATCAGCTAGGCCTAAAGCTTCAATGCGATCTGGCATTAAATTACCGTGCCAGCTCTGTGGGCCTTCCAACCAACGACCTTTGCCACCTGAATCAGCCGTAGTAAAATTAGCACTACAATCTTTTAGCGCTTCCCAACTAGGTAAACCGGGGCATAGACCTTTTTCGATGACCCAAGTTGGAACACCTACTTCTTCAAGCGTCGTTGCTGCATGACTACCTGCATCGATTACACCGCCTTTAGCCATGGCATTGTAGAACGAAGAACCAAAAGTAGACTGCCAAACTTCGTGTGAAATGGTCACGTCACCGTTACGAATCGACTCGTAAACAGCCTGTGTGTCGGCTGGAACATATTCAACGTTGCTACCCATGCTTTCAAACATGCCACCGATAACATAAGCCATAACCACTTGACTAGACCAGTTGTGGATTGGGATAACAATGGGTTGTGTACTATCAGCGGCTTTGGCTATACCAGTTAATGATAATGCAATGCCAGCTGCACCGGCTATAAGAGTATTTCTAAATTTCATTAGTCTGACCTCAATATTATTTTAGTTATTAAAATTAGTGCATTTACCAACCATTAGTAAAAAGCACCAGCTGTTAAATAACAGCCTTAAACCATGTGCAGTCATTATGGGCGACTCTTGTGAGTCTAATTGAGCTGCAGCAGTTCTAAGAGCTAACTTGCTCACTACAAATGCAATGGCGCGCTTGCTTAACACATAATGCATGGCTCCAGATATTATGTTTATTGGTAGCTAGGCATTACTATTTCTTTGATTACAGGCAAAGTCCTGTTTATTTTTTGACTGAGGATGCTGCCTAAGTCAAAAAAGGGTGGCAACACTAGCCCACTTTAAGCTCTGACCCGAGATTTATTAGGGTCATAGTGAGAAATACCCACTACGGTTGCAGGAATACGTTTAATATGGCCATCCAGTTTGCCTACCTCTACCTGCATACCGGGTTCGATGTGATCAATGGACATGCTGCACAAGGCGATGTTCTGATTTAATATGGGAGAGCGCACGGCGCTAGTAATGGTGCCTACTTGTTGGCGGCCTACGCGCACACATTCTCCATGGCTGGCAATTTCTTCACCTTCTAATACTAAACCCACCAACTGGCGCTGCGGATTCGCTTGTCGTTCAATCAAAGCCTCTCGGCCAATAAAATCTTCGTCTTTTGTTTTGAGTGGCACGGTGAAACCGATGCCGGCTTCAAACGGGTCTGTTTGGTCGTTAAATTCATAATCGGCAAAAATGAGTGCCGATTCAATTCTTAGATTATCCAGCGCCTCTAGACCTAAGGGTGTGATACCAAATTCTTGTCCGGCTTCCCAAACTGCATCCCATACTTCATGACCATGTTTAGGGTGACACCATACTTCATATCCACGCTCACCCGTATAACCCGTGCGGGACACAGTCACAGGGACGCCTTGAGGTCCACCAATACGGCCATGGGTAATTCGAAACGGACGCAAGTCTTCAATGGTTGTTTGGCTATCAGGTGTGAAAATCACTTTCTTCAAAGTTTCTCCACTAAGTGGCCCCTGTACGGGCAAATTGTGTAGTTGATCGTTAGAGTCCTTGATCACTACTTTAAAATTTTTCTCAATCGCCACTTTGCGCAACCATTCAATGGCACCATCGCAACCCCCAACCCAACGGAAGTTATCTGCACCAAGACGGAAAACAGTGCCATCGTCTACCATGCAACCATTGTGGTAGCACATGGCGGTGTAAATGACTTGGCCAATGGCAAGCTTACGAATATTGCGGGTGACTGCGTAGTTTAATAAATTTTCGGCATCTGGCCCTAAAACTTCGCATTTACGCAGCGGGCTTAGATCCATCAATACAACCTTTTCACGACATGCCCAGTATTCGGCGATGGCACCATAGTTACTAAAATGGTTGGCTAGCCAATAGCCATTGTAATCAACAAAGTGCTGAGTCATGGTGGCGAAGCGGTCGTGGAATGCTGTTTTCTTGGTCATAGTTGAATCCGCTACGGCGTTTTTACGGAAGGCATTGCCTTTCTCAAAGTGATTATCAGCGGCGTAAATCCGCACGTGAATGTCGGTTGGGTTCCAACCATTAGCTGGGCTGGTGTCGTCTGGGCAAGCCGTTGAGCCACAAACAAGGTCGACCTGAGCTTGCATTAATACGTAGTCACCAGGGCGAGTCCAAGGCTGGCAAGAGCTATGTTGATCGTAATCATCGTAGCCAGTGTTAAAGAAAAAATTGACTGCGGGCCAGCCTTTACGTGGTGCTATGCCCATTGGTCCCAGTACTGCGTTCAAGTTGTCTGAGCAATTCGTGTGGCCAGGGTAGCCAGTGTCATCATAATACTTTGCACTGCACGCTAAATTAAAGGTATCGTGGCGCCCCACAGTGTCTTGGATCACATTAAGAATGTTAATCTGATCATCGGTATAAAACTTGTCGTGCAAACCGGGGCCAGGAAAGGCAGACGCCATTAGGGTTCGGGTTGTTAATGGGCAAATCAGTTTTTCTACCCCTTCAGCTAAACGAGCAGCGTCTAGAGCAATGAAATCTGAGCATTGACGCCCAGCAACATCAATAATTTGAATGTATTCTCCAGCTTTGACTAAATAACTTTCAGCGGTGCTGTTGTGCACGCGAATCTCACGATCTACCACTCCCAATGGTGTTGGCAAATCCTCGTCTTCAATCAATGGGCCACCAGTGACGCCAACGATAATGTCGGTAGGTGGGAGTAGCTGGTCGGGTCCCATGTCTTCGCCTGGAGCCGCAATCAAACACAGACAGTCACTCATGATGGTGAAAGTCTGCTTACTTTGGGGTTTTGACTTGGCACCAAATATGGAAATACCTTGGCAGCTTTTGTGATCGTTAGCGTCCATCCATTTGCGCAAGGGTGCAATATCACTATTAGCAGCCGCACCCAAGCTTGCAAGATCGGCCTTTCCATCTTTATCGAAGGCAATAAGCTGTGCTTCCTGCTCACCTTCTGGATCATGCACAGTTAGGGTAGAGCCTGCAGCCAATTGTAAAGAGATCAAATGCTGTGCAGGTACTCGGTAGCGTTGTGTGCCATCCGCACCCATGACGGGATGTGGCATAGGGTTGGCACTGTAGTAACTCAGGGGTTTCATAGGCACTGGGCTCAATATAGTCCTGTTAAAATCGCAGAGCTCAACGATCCTGCTACCCTCAGACTAACAAGTTGATATGAACAGATTTTGTCTATGCTATGAATGGAATGTAATATTTTGTTATTTTTTTTAACAAAGCAGTTTAAAGTGGCGGTCATTAGCGCACTAGGTCTTCTCTAGCCTTGCTAAGGTGCTCCATCATATGGGCTTTTGCCGCTTGAGCATCGCGCTGGCTAATGGCCTCAAACAAAGCACGGTGATGGGCATTGTATTGGGTCATATTTTGTTGGCTCAGCACTTCACCTCGGCTAGCCCGCCATAGTTCATGGCGGCGTACCTCATTAACCTGCTCATAAATCCAAATCATTAATGGGTTGCCACAGGCCTCGGCGATACTTTGGTGAAAGGCTTCATCTGCAATGGAAAATTGCTCTGCAGTACGAGCCGCTTCCACTCGCTCTAAAGCCATACGCAGTTGTTCAAGGTCTCTGCCGGCAGCATGATGCACCGCCAGGTCAACGATGATAGGTTCGAGCATGTTACGCACTTGCATTAGCTGCATTGGACTGGTGGTGTCAGCGAATTGGCTAGCCACTTTATCTGTGGTTGGCGGCATCACAAAAGTGCCACTACCGACTTTGCGTGTCACTAGACCGTCCTGTTCTAGGAGGGCGAGCGCACTTCTCAGCGTGCCCCGAGAGACATCATAATGACTGGCTAACTCACGTTCTGCAGGAAGGCGCTCGTTGACTCTATAAACTTGCTTGCGTATCGCCTCAGCAAGAGCACCTGCAAGGGCCCGTGCCCCATTGGGCCTCGACTGTCGTCGATCAAAGGTTTGATAGTTTAGAGGCGCCGTACTTGGAAACATGGTGGATCACTATTTTTGGTTTGATATTGGTTACAGGTTAGCATACAAATTCTTCTAATTGGTATACTTATTGGTATAAATTTAATGACGATTAATTTTTTATAAAAATTATGTGCAAATTAATGTTTTTTATTAAATAAAAAAAATCCATTATAAACAGTCATGTAATGAAATTTGACAATATTTGTAGTAATAATTTACAAAATAAAGCTTGCCTCATCAAATTCATAAATGGTATAAAATTGGAGTGCTATATGTGTACCTTTAATGTACCAAAAAGTCTAATTTGTGTGCAATTAAAGGTCCTAAGCCCTAAAAACAATAATATGAGGAGGCATCGATGACAGATTTACAACAGTATGTTGACGCTCCAGGTCGGGATGATCTGGTTAAACAAGTTCGCGCTAAAATTGATGAACTAGGCATTACCTATGTTTATTACCAATTTATTTCGGTGACGGGTCGCATTGTGGGTAAAGGCATCCCAGCACGCCATTGGGAGCGTACCGCAGCCAAGGGTTTTCAACTCGTATATGGTTCAACCGCGAACTTAGCTATTGATCGTCATGGTGAATATATTGGCTATGGCCCTGAAGCTTCAGAATTGGTGGGCATTGCTGACCCAGACACTTTTGTCCAGCTGCCTTGGGACAAGCGTGTCGCTCGCGTTTTTTGTACTCTATTTCGCAACCGTGAAGAACGTGTTAATCCAGGTCAATTTTTGACGTCTGATTGTCGTGGCAACCTACGGCGCATTCACGATGAATTCAAGGGTAAGCATGGCTTAGAAATGCGTTGTGGCACTGAGCCAGAAATGATGTGGCTAAAAAAAGGCGAAGATGGCCAACCCGATGGCGGCGTCACAAAACCGACCTGTTACCACATTGACCAGTTTGAAGAATTACGCCCTGTATTCATGCGAGTCATTGAATACTCTGAGCAAATGGGCTTGGACATCATCCAAGGAGATCACGAAGATGCACCTGGCCAGTTAGAGCTCAACACCCAGTATGACGACGTGCTCCAGAATGCAGATCGGTTAACCACTTATCGCCAAATCTGTGCTCAAGTGGCACGAGAATTTGGTCTGATTGCATGCTTTATGAGTAAGCCATTTATGGGTGTTTCAGCTTCTGGATGTCATCACAACATGTCGCTGTGGTCGGGCGGTGAAAACGTTTTTCATCCTGAGATTGCGGGTGGTGATTCAGTGCCAGGAATGCCTGGACCATTTACCTATCGTGAGGGTGGTCATAACACCTTTATGCCAGTGCCAGAGATTCATGCATCAAAGCCAGGCCCTATTGGACTGCAGTCAATAGGTGGTGTTATCGCTCATTTACCTGCACTAACGTCCATTGGATCGTCGACAGTGAACTCTTACCGTCGCCTCTGGGATACGGGCTTCTGGGCGCCTATTTTTGCTGACTGGGGCTACCAGAATCGCACCTGTGCGTTGCGAGTATCTGCCCCAGGCCGCTTTGAGTATCGTTCTGTTGATTCGATGGTGAATCCTTACCTGATGGGGGCGGCACTTCTTAAAGCCTTTGACGATGGGATCGACAATGACCTTGATCCAGGTGATCCAGAAGAACGTAACATCTACGCGGCCATGGAAGCCGGTAAGCTGGTCAAAAAATTACCGATGTCTTTAGGTGACGCCATGATTGAACTTGATAACGATGAAGTCATTAAATCTTCAATGCCTGGTGAAATGTATACGGTCTATAGTGCGCATAAGAATGATGAGTGGGAACGCTTCAATCAGACTGTGACGAACTGGGACACAGAAACCTATCTTGATTGCTTGCCATAAATAGCGAGTCTTCAGAAAACCCCAGCTGGAAGGGCTAATAACCTTCCAGCTAATTTTATAACTACTCTAAAAGTAAATATTAGGAGACGCGACCATGTGTGGTATTGCAGGCCTTATCCATAAGAAGGCGGGCGGTGCAAACATCGGACAAGAAATGACTGATATGCTTCAAGCTTTGAAGCATCGCGGACCAGATTCTACCGGTTATGCGCTATATGGCTCCCCCATTAGTAACTACATAATGCGTATCAACCTTGCTGAGCAAGCTGATACGAAAAAAGGTTTCGATGTTGCCTCACAGCTTCAAACTCGCAACGACCAAGTTGATGCGCGGATGGCTGAATTAGGTGCCAACATTGCTAAGAAAGAAAACACAACAACCTATGCGTTGCGTTATGAAGTGTCTTTTGAAGGCGACCTTAAAAACTTAATCGATTACATCGAAGACATCGAAGGCGTTGAAGTCATGTCTTGTGGCAATGGTCTTGAATTGATCAAAGACTTGGGTGATGCAGCAGTTGTTTCTGCCCAATATGGTATCAATAGTTTTCAAGGCTCCCACGCGATTGGGCACACCCGTATGGCAACTGAGTCGGATGTAGACATCCGTTCAGCACACCCTTACTGGGCTTATCCGTTTGCAGACGTTTCTGTGGTGCACAATGGTCAGTTAACCAATTACTGGACTAACCGTCGGGCGCTAGAGCGTTTGGGTAATCGTTTTAACTCCAACTGTGACTCAGAGCTTATTGCTGTGTACATCGCTAATCGCATTAGTGAAGGCGATGACTTAGAAAAAGCTATGCGTCGTTCGGTAGAAGACCTGGACGGAGTATTCACATACTTAGTGGCGACTTCTGATGCGCTGGGGATGGCTAAAGACGTTATGGCTGCAAAGCCTATGGTTATTTACGAGAGTGATGACTTTATTGCATTGGCTTCTGAAGAAGTTTCAATCCGTAAAATTTTTGATCACGATATTGATACATTTGACCCCTATGAAGGCGAGGTGCGCGTATGGCAACGGTAAGCACGTCCGGTCAATCCCATGATATGGGTTTGCATACGGAAAAGCTCACAAACCGAACTCAGCAACGTTTTTTTGATGCTGGCGAGTCGGCTAATCTAACTTATGCATGGGCTCCGGTAGTCGACACAAACAAGGTAGGAACTTTGGATTGTGAAGGCATGGACGCAACTGCAATTAACATTCGCATACGCGAATTAATGGATCAAGGTTGTGGCACCATTGACCTGAGTAATCCAGGCTCTATGCACGGACTATGTGTAGGCATACTCAGCCGTTTACAACTGAACGTGACTGGCAGCTTAGGTTACTTCGGCTGTGGTTTGATCGATGGACCTAACGTGCACATCTCTGGCCGAGTTGGCTGGTCGTGTGGTGAAAATATGATGGCTGGAACCATTGTCGTTGACAAAAATGCAGGTTCTACCTTTGGTGCAGCTATCCGAGGTGGTGACTTAGTCTGCAGAGGCAACGTAGGTTCACGTACGGGCATTGACCAAAAAGGCGGCACGATTATTGTAGGTGGCAAGACGGGTGCATTTACAGGATTTATGATGCAGCGTGGCCGTATGATCATTCTTGGTGATGCAGGCATAAACCTGGGCGATTCTATGTACGATGGGACCATCTACGTAGGCGGAAAAATTGAAGGCTTAGGTGTAGATGCCGTGCCAGCTGACTTAAATGACCTTGACCGTAAATGGTTAAAGTCAAAGCTTGATCTATATGGTATGGAAGCGCCTAACGGCATCGATAACATTCAAAAGATCGTTGCTGGTAAGCAGTTGTGGAACTACGACAACCTCGAACCATCAGAGAAGAAGCTAGTTCTTTAAGAGCAGCGAGGAAATTTATTATGTCAGTTGTTAACAAAAAAGAAATTATCGGCCAGAGCTTCATGTTCCCGCCCGAAGTTATGAATGACATTCATATCAAGTCCGACCTTGGTCGGTATCGTATGCGTGCGTTTTCATTGTTCAAAAAGATCCCCAGTTGGGACGATTTGACCTTTATGCCAGGTACTTTGACCCGCTTCGTAATCGAAGGTTATCGTGAGAAGTGTCTTACAAAAACAGTCATTGGCCCAAACTCTAAACGGCCATTAGTGCTAGATATTCCTGTTTATATCACAGGTATGAGTTTTGGTGCATTGTCTTATGAAGCTAAGACCGCTTTGGCGCGTGGCGCAACCATGGCAGGCACTGCGACCTGTTCTGGTGAAGGAGGCATGATTCCTGATGAGCGCCGCTACTCAGAAAAGTGGTTCTATCAGTGTATCCAGTCTCGTTACGGCTTTAACCCTCATCATTTGCGTCTTGCTGATGCCTGCGAATTCTTTATTGGCCAAGGCTGTAAAGTGGGTTTAGGCGGTCACTTGATGGGGCAAAAAGTAACCGATCAAGTTGCTGAGATGCGTTCATTACCCGCCGGTATTGACCAGCGGTCTCCTGCTCGTCATCCAGATTGGTTGGGTCCGGACGATCTATCTTTGAAGATCAAAGAGATTCGTGAAGCCACTGATTGGCAGATTCCTATTCAGCTTAAATTGGGTGCCGCTCGTGTGTATGATGATGTGCGGATGGCCGCCAAGTGTGAGCCAGACTCTATCTTCATCGATGGTATGGAAGGCGGCACTGGTGCTGGCCCACACATTGCCACTGAAGAAACGGGTGTGCCTGGCATCGCTGCGATACGTCAAGCGCGAAATGCCCTTGATGACGTCGGCAAGTCTGGTGAAATCAGTCTTGTTTATGCTGGTGGTATTCGCAATGGTGGTGACGTCGCTAAGGCTTTGGCACTGGGTGCTGACGCGGTAGCGATTGGTCACTCCTCGTTGATGGCTTTGAACTGCAACCGTGACATTGATGAAGCTGATTTCCCTAACGAAATAGGCGTAGAAGCAGGTTCGTGTTACCACTGCCACACTGGTCGTTGTCCAGTAGGCGTTGCAACTCAAGATCCTAAGCTACGGGCTCGTCTTAACCCAGATGAAGCCTCAGAGCGCGTGTATAACTTCTTACACACTCTGACTATCGAATGTCAGTTGCTAGCACGGGCGTGTGGTAAGACGAACATCCATTCTTTAGAGCCAGAAGATATTGCAGCTCTAACCATGGAAGCTTCTGCCATGGCTCAAGTACCACTAGCAGGCAGCCAACACACGGTTGGTCGTCCTGACATGACGCGTTTCTAGGAGGACATGATAATGTCAAAAGATGTAGATCATTATTTAACGACAGACGGTCTGGATACAGATCGTGAGAAGATGATTGGTCAGACCATTGGTTACCGTTACGACGTGAACTTGGTCCCTGACATGGATCATTGCACGCCATACCTCAGGGAATATATGGCTAAAATGAACTGGTCTGACCTTAACTGGTTGGAGGACGTGCATATGGGTTACGAAGAAAATAGCGCTGCTGTTTTTGATCGTAACATCAACGGTTGGGTTACGATTCCAGAAAACATCGATTTGCCGGACAACCAACAAGATCGTGACATGATTGCACGTGAATTGTTAGTCAAGTTCCAGATGTCTGAAAATCATCCTATGGTTCAGTTGCGCGAAGCTTACGCAAAGTTTTAAGGACCCTAGTTTGGGCTTTAAGCTCCAAGTTCTTAATGCAAAAAAAGCCCTGCGATTGCAGGGCTTTTTTTGTGTGCCAAATCATGCCATCACTACAAAGGTATTCTAAACACCCTAAGCCGACCACATTAATGCTTTTTGATGTCGGGCCTTTAAGGGAGGCAGCCCAAAGCGCTTTTTATAACATTTATAAAAACTCGGTAGAGAAGAGAAACCGCTATGTTTCGCGATTGCGTCAACTGAAAGCTCCGATTCAAATAGTAACTTATGGGCGTGATTGAGTCGTTTTTCTAGGTAATAAATACTTGGCGAAATACCAATATAAACTTTGAATAGGCGCTGAATTTGACGTTTTCCTAAGCCTGCATAGCCACTAATTTCTGAAAGGCTTAAAGGTTCATCAATGTTGTTTTCCATTAATGATGCCACTTGTTGTAAAGAGTTAGGCCAGCCGTATGGGCTTATTTTGTTATCTAATCGATGTTCTTTTGGCGTGCGCAAAACACCACAATTCATTTCCTCTGCGACAGTAATGGCCAACGATTTTCCATGATGAAGGTGAATGATATGCAGGATCATGTCGAGGCTTGTGCTCCCACCCTGACAAGTAAATCGATTATTATTGACATTAAAAGTTGCGTGATTGGGTGTTGCCCCTTGTTGGCGTATCCCACCTAAATGGTGATGATCAATCGTCCAACGACAATTGTCCAGTAGCCCTGCCCGGTAAAGGTAGAAGGATCCGGTTCCCACTCCACCAAGAAAAGTGCCATTATTGGCTAGGCGTGTTAACGGGGGAGTAAAGCCTTTGAGTGGCAATTCGTAGATGTTTTCAACGCGGCCGGCAAAAACGACCATCGCATCCAGTCGATCTAAAGCCAAATTATCACTAAGGGGTAAAGTATCCATTTCCATACTGCATGAAGACCTGAGAGCCCCACCCCTTAATGAAAATAACCGCCAATCATAAACCGTGCGTCCAAGGGCATGATTCGCCACTTTAAGAGGCTCAACAATATGTGCCATTTCAGCCATGTTATAGCCGGGAATTAATAATATCCCAATCTGCCATTTCTTATTATTAGTGATATATAACGACATAAAAATTCACTGATTCAGTCACTTTTTGGGTAATTTTTGTTTTTATACTTAAGTCTTATATTAGCCCTAATTTGTCGTTTTCACAATATATTTCCCTATAGACTGTCGCTATAGGACAATAAAATAAACAACTCAACCCTTTTCATCACCCATAATATGTAACCAAAGTTGCTTGTATTTAATGGCTACATAATGTGCAATTAATTCTGCAGATATTGCGTATAGTGGCTGTAGGTTAACCCTTATATATAGGCAATAAGTAAACAGTAACTACCCCTAATCACTCGCAGTTGGGTTAATAACTAGGCTCAGGGGCCGCCATTCAAATTTAAATTTTTTTAGGTCAGTACTCACAGCGTCTTATTAAAAAGTGGCTCATCTATGGCTAATCAAACCTCACCAGAATACTCACCTCGGGCAGGGTAATCATTGGCAATGGCAAAATCTAGCGCCCCCAACAACTCAGCAAAATGAGGTCGAGCGAAAGGCATGGTTTGCACAGACCCATAATAAAGGCCTTGATCAGGGCCTACTAAAAATAAACCGGGTTCTGAAAACAAGGCTGGTTCTTCGATGCCAATTGAGGTGGTGCCCCGAGATGTCGAGATATAAAGCCCCCATTCTTTGGCTTTAGCTAGACTCATACCATAACCGAACTTTAGGTTGCCTGCGCCCACCTTATCAGCCATTTGTTGAGTGCGCTGCTTGTCATCTGAACTGACTGCAATACAAGTGACGCCTCTTTTTGCAAATTCATCGACGTGGCTTTGAAGATCCATTAGTTGCTTGGCACAAATGGGGCAATGCAAGCCCCGGTAATAGCAGATAACAACGCCGCGCTCAGCAATGTCAGTGGAGAGGCTAAAGGCCCCGTGATCAAGAGTTTCAAGTTCAAGGTTGGGGGTTTTTTGACGTGGTAATAACATAATATTTTTTCTCAAGTGTATTTGTCATTGACTATAACTGATATTATGATCAATAAAATACGATTTAATAGATCAAAACAACTATATGTCTGAATTTGACCGGCTTTCTTCCCTGATTCATCGCTTTTCCTTGCAGGTCACCCCTGTCCCAGGTGCTCCAGTAAACCTTATTATCTTACAAGACATACAAACAGGGCAGCCTAGTCAAATAATATTGTCTCCTTTAAGCTCGTTACCTAAATTGAAGCTGGAGGGTGAGTGTGTGATGTTCAGTGCACGCACAACATGGGGTGGAGGGGACAATCCTCTTTTTGCTACCCTGCCAGAGATAATCAAAATTAATATCCAGGCTGATTCAGACCTCGCTATGGTGGTGCGGTTACTCAAGACTGAAAGTGAAGCCCAACGCTGTGGGATGGGTGGGGTGCTGAATCGCCTTGGTGAAGTGTTAATGATTAGTGTTTTGCGCCAGCAGATAGAAATGGGGACTAGCATGCCCGGACTGCTTAATGGGCTTGCAGATAGTCGGTTGAGTAAAGCCATTGTGTGTATGCATGAAACACCGGGTAAACTCTGGAACAATGAGAGTCTTGCCGGTATGGCAGGTTTATCAACCAGCCGCTTTACGCAATTATTCAATCAAAGAGTAGGCCAAACCGCCCAATCTTACTTGCGTCACTGGCGTATGATTTTGGCGTCCCAAGACATCGAACGGGGCGACCGAATTCAAGCAATTGCCATTCGTTATGGCTATGGTTCTAGTGAAGCACTGGGCAGAGCATTTCAACGACAGTTTGGCACCCATCCAATAGCTCATCGTAAGACGCCATAAATTGGGCTCGGTTTTAAAACTGTAACCAAATGAGTACTAATCCAGCCAAAAATAAAGTCTCGGCAAGCATGAGAGCGATAGGCCGCCAACCCATATCTGCCAACTCTTTGAACGATGATTTCATACCCAATCCCACCATCGCTAAAATAAGACACCAACGGGACATTTCAACCATAAACTCAGACACCTCGAACGCAATAAACCCAGCGCTATTGATGCTAACAATAACGATAAAAGCCACAAGGAAACTAGGTAGTGGAAATCCTGAGGGCGCTGTATCAAATGGAGTTTTACCCCAGCGTGCAGCAATTAAGGCGATGATTAACACCACAGGCACCAGTGTAGATACCCTCAATAACTTAGTGAAAGTGGCGACATCGCCAATCTCGTCAGACATTAAATAACCCGCACCAACCACTTGAGCTACATCATGGATGGTGGCCCCCAAAAAAACACCGCTGGCCGTGGGGCTCATTTCAAACGCAGTTACAACCAATGGATAAGCGACCATCGCCAAAGTACTAAGAGCCGTCACACAGACCACTGTAAAAATAAGATTCTTTTCTGCATGCTTGTTGTAGGGTAATACAGCTGCCACCGCGAGTGCCGCAGACGCACCGCAAATACCCACTGCTGAGCCACTCAAAATACTTTGTCCACGTCCAAGTTTGAGCCAGCGCCCTACAAAGAAACCAAACAGCACTGTGGCGGGCACTGAGACTAGTACAATCATAATTGGGGTAATGCCCAAGCCCATGAGCTGCTCTATGGTAATTCGGGCACCTAGTAAAGCGATGCCAAAACGTAATATCGACTTGGCACAGAATTCAATACCTGCAACACATCGGCCTTCAGTAGATAGATAATTAAGCGCAATGCCCATTAATAAGGCATAAAGAATGACGGGGCCGCCATAATGTTCTGATACAAATTTGGCCGACATGGCGACCATGAGGCACAGCAAAAAGCCTGAGGTAATGTTCGATAAGTACTGGCCTATGGGTGTGGCCTTTAGCGCATAAAAACTACGATTCAAGTAAGACATTTTTGAGCCCAATAATATCAACTGAACAATATAATCCCATGCCTAATCTTGTCGCCTTGCAGCAGCAAGACAACAGACCTTCTCATCAAAATCAGCCTTGGGTATGGGTATGCTATTATGGCGCTAAAGCTAACCAAGCGTATGCATGTTAAAATTATATCATCGCCTGCAACTCTAAAGGTACCCCATTTAAAGCGATAGTAGATCCCTATAATCAAGAGCCCACGCACCTGTTTAATATTTTGAAAGCGGCGTTGCGGGAACGAGCGACGTCTTCCAAAATAGCGACAAACGCCAAAAGACACAACGGCCTTGCGGCAAATGAAGAAATCATAACAGCGTAGCTTTTGGGCATATCATTTGAATAAAAACATCCGTATTCAAAATCTGGTCAATACTTTACGAACCCATCCACCAAGATCCAAAAGAAGCATTTTGCAGTGTTCTAGGGTAATTTTACAGCTGACGAACACGCCAGAAAAAAGGCCAGTTTTCGCCGTTCCGCCGCAGCCTCGCTTGGCCCTGCCATGGTGCCAACGCCAAACCAAACGTTTGATTTAGGTTTTGTGAGAAAGATTAGACCTTTTTCATAAAACAGATGGCAGCCCCAAATGCCGTCAAAAATCCAGCTAACGGTAGGATCATGACAGCGTATTTTTTTGGCATGTAGTTCTCTTTGAACTCGATACCTTGCGCGGTAATTTCAAAATGCCACATTTCCCAATATTTACCACGCATGCCTTCCACCAGCTCAATTCCATAAATGACCAGAGTTATTCCGACCAAAATGATCATAAGCTTCCAAAACTGGCGTATATACAGGGCGAACCTAGGGGGTAACTTTTCATAAATTAAGTTCAAAGCGATGTGTTCATTATCTCTGGCTGTGAGCGATAGGGCTATAAACATCAACCAAATATTACTGAGTACCGTTAACAGATCCCCCCAAACAGGCGGGTTGGCAAATACATATCGCATCAGAACAGTATAAATCGTGAACCCAACCATCAAAGCCAAAAACATTGAACACAACGCCTCTAAAGCGCGATGGATAAAACGGTCAATGTTATTTAAAAATTGCCACATAGTTTTTATCTAACTCATTATCTGTGGAAGAAACATCGTCAATTCTGGAATGACGAGAATGAAAAATAAAAGTAAGAATAGACCGATCAGGTAAGGAACTAATGCCACTGCCACCTCTTCTAGTCGCACTTGCGCGATAGTGGCAGAAGTGAAAAAGGCGACACCAACTGGGGGTGTTACAGACCCTATCAAGAAGCCAACAATGACTACGACCGCGGCCTGAATCTCAGGAAAGCCAGCTTGAACCATAACGTCAACAAGAACGGGGCCAACGATGATAATATTCACTGCGGAATCCATCACCATTCCGAGTAAAAAAATAAAAAGCATAAGGGCCAGAATAAAGATAATGGGTGAATCTGTGAGGCTCAGTAACCAACTCTCAAGATCACCGATTGCACCCAAAGAGGCAAGCAACCAACTAAAGGGTCCCGACGCTGCTATGATAATGAAAACCATGGCCGAATTACGAAATGCCCGACGGAAAGCACCAGTGCATTCTGTCCATTTAATAGTTCGGTATATAAATACACCTGTAAACAGTGCGACCATCGCTGTGATAGCGCCAGCCTCAACGACCGATGCTATGCCCCCCATCACGGAACCAACCAAAACCACGGGGATCAGTAGGGCGAACGAGGACCGATACAATTCTTTTCCTGCTCGCCGTATCGAAAAACTCTCATCGCTTCGCTCGAAATTATATTTTACGGCGAAGTAATGGTTAATCACCATAATCACCACGCCAATCAGCAGGCCCGGAATAATCCCGGCTGCAAACAAGGCGGCAACTGAAATCTCAGTCGAATTCGCAAGGACAATCATCATAATACTGGGTGGAATGATACCTCCAATGGTGGAGCTAACAGCGGTAACAGCTGCAGAAAAGGCGGGAGGATATCCGGCCTTTTTCATAGCAGGCAACACCAATGCGCCCACTGTGGCTGTATCAGCTACAACCGATCCATTCATACCCGCAAAAAACATACTCACAAGGACGTTAACCTGCGCCAAACCTCCGCGCATACGGCCGATCAGAGCTCTGCTCAAAGAAACGAGCCGATCAGTAATCGTCGCACTCGTCATTAACTCACCCGTCAACATGAAAAAAGCGATCGCAGTCAACGGAACTGAATCTATGGCGTTGAACATTTGACTGGGGATTAAAACCAGAGGTACTGCATCGGTGACCAAAATATAAAAGAACGGTATTAAGATTAAAGTGAAACCGATCGGCGCACCACAGAGGATTAGAAATAGTAATACGCCAAGTAGGACGAGACTTTCCATGGTGACTCACTTATAAACAATTTATCAAGAAAAAGACCATCTAGGACTACCGGTAGCCTAAATGATCTTTACACTATTTTCCAGGTAGCTGCTTTACAGAGCACCTGCTTTTTCAAGCTGAGCAACAAAACCATCCATGCCTTGCTCTTGAAGTACTCTTCTGGCGACATCAGGTTCAAACGTGCCCTTGGCATCTAACCAAGCACCGATTGCGCCTTCTCTCCATTTAGATAATTCCGCTTCAGATGGCACATACCACTCTTTCGCAGAGGCTTTAATGATATCTTCTCCATTCTTAATCCAAGCGTTATCTAACTGGTTCACTTTTTCTCCATAAGCATCAGCCGCTTCGTGTAACCATTTTCTCTCTTCAGAAGACAGGGCGTTATACTGCTTTGCATCCATTGCAAGAATATTTCCAGACCACATTCCACCAATCTCAGTGAAGTATTTTGCAACTTCATGAAGTTTGGCTACTTCCTGCCAAGGACTGGCGACATATTGACCCTCAACTACACCCGACTGCAGACCTGAGTATAATTGGCTCCAATCATAAGGTGTGGGAACAGCACCCCAATTTTTAACGAGCATGAACTCAACTGGGCTCTTAGTGGTCCGCCACTTGAGACCTTTCATATCATCAGGAACGTGGATCGGTTTGGTTGCATTTCCAAGCTGCCTAAATCCACCACTCGAATATACCGAAAGGCAAATGTGGCCCGCATTCTCAAGTGCCAGCTTACACTGCCGTTCGGCCAGCCACTCATTCGATATTCTTTTCGCATCTTCAAGTGATTTGAAAATAAAAGGCAAATCGAAAATTGCTAGTTCTGATCCAAAATTACCATAGTTTGCGGTAGAACTAGTCCATAGAGCTATGAGGCCTTGGTTGGCCTGTTCACCGCACTTCTGTTCGGCACATAAGCTCTTTTGATAGAATGGTTCGACCTTCATCATTCCACCAGACGCTTTTTGCATGGCTGGTATCAGCGCTTGATCTATGGCATCCCCGATCGGCATTCCCAATCTGCCCGTCGTCCCGAGTTTGAGTACTGTTTCTGCTAACACAGACTCAGCAGAAAACATAAACACTGCGGATATAGCCAGTGCCTTAATAGCGTTATTCTTTTTCATGATATTTTTCCTTTATTTTTTTAATGACACAGATTTCATTTAGATAAATTCAGAAAACTAAACTTCCAAATCAATATATACTTTGAAAGAGCATAGGAAAAGCGACAGTTTTCTTTGAAGTAAAGGACAGTTGTAGGCATGATTAGCGTGTTGTAGCTATTAGACTTTGAACAAAATTTGATGAATACTCACATTGAATCAAGGAGTCTGCGCTTGCAATCAAATACCTCAACATCTTTTAACTTACCCGAAAATTCGAAACTAGGTTTGCGTGATCAAATCTGTGAAATGGTAAGCTCTTCTATCACGTCTGGGGTACTATCCTCTGATAAGCGACTACCTTCTTGTAGAGAACTAGCCCAACAACTTGAAGTATCAAGGAACACAGTTTTTGCGGCTTATAATCGTCTAATAGACCTTGGTTTGCTCGTTTCTCGCAATAGATCTGGGTATTTTATCGCCTCTGAAACGCAATCAGTACTCATGCTCAATAGAGATAGTGGGCTTGGGGTAGAGCCAGAAAAAAATAGAGGCCCATCGCCAGTTCAGTTTGAACCATCTGGTCTTATACCGGTTCTCAATCCACTAAACTGGACCAGTTACCCCTTTCCCTTTATTTATAATCAAATTGACCCCACCCTGTTTCCAGTTGAGAGTTGGCGAGAATGCTCACGCTTGGCATTAAGTCGAACCCAAAAGCCGGCGTGGATGGATGATTCGGTAGAAAGTGACAGTCCACAATTAATCCAGCAACTACGCCAACGTCTTTTAACCTACCGTGGTATTTATGCAGAACAAGATGAAATTTTGATTACCTTAGGTACGCAAAATGCCTTATTTATTATTGGTACGGTGTTTTCCAATAAGGATAAAATTATAGCGATTGAAGATCCAGGATACCCAGGGGCTCAAAATGCCTTTAAATTAAGTGGCAATAGTTTTGTCGGTGTTGCTGTTGACCAAGACGGGCTTGATGTTTCTTCTATTCCTGAGAATTGCCAGCTGGTATTTACGACTCCAAGTCACCAGTTTCCGACCATGGTGACCATGTCTGAATCACGTCGAAAGCAATTACTTGAAGCCTCAGTGGCGCAAGATTTTTTAATTATTGAAGACGACTACGAGGCTGAAATGAATTATTTTGACTCACGCTCAAGATCCCTGAGGTCGTTTGATCAAAATAACAGAGTGATCTATGTGGGTAGTTTATCCAAAACTGTGTCACCTGGCATAAGGCTAGGCTTTATGGTGGCCCATCGGGATATTATTGAACGGGCGCGCACGATAAGAGGTGTGATGATGAGGCATCCGCCCACTATTATTCAAGAAACGGTCGCTTTGTTCTTTCGCCTTGGTTACTACGATGCCCATTTAAGAAATCTTCAGCGGCGCTATAAAAAGCGTTGGCAGGTCATGAATCACGCTATTTCAACGCATTTATCAATGCTAGAACAAACCCAAAATAAAGGTGGTACTTCATTCTGGCTAAGAGGTCCTGAGGGATTTAATGCGAGAGATTTGGCTGATCGATTGCGTGACAAAGGCGTGCTTATTGATATTGGTGAAACCTTTTATCTAAGCCATGACACGCGCAGTTTCAGACTTGGTTTTGCCTTTGTTACTATGCAAAAACTTGAAGAAGGAATTATTATTATTGCTGAAGAAGTTAAACAATTGCTGGGTTAATCATCACTTCATCTAGACCGCTGCCACCTACAAATTAATTCACTTTGACGAATAAACTAAATACAAGGGGTGAAACTCTGTCCTTTGAAAACCTTAAACCTGTCTCTAGACGGTTAACCTATTTTTTGAGTTAATTGGTTCATAATCTTACGTGTAATTTAATAACCTAATTTAGATTAACTTGAGTTGACCGTAACTACCCAAAACTAAGATGTGATTACAACATGAGCTTTTGCGAACCCTTCAAAATAGATATCCCTGACGCAACCTTAAATTCTGTGAGAGAGCGTGTGGCTGCCTATCCTTGGCATGAGATGCCTATTGATGGGGGCTGGAATTATGGTTCAAACATAGATTATATGAAAGAACTTGCTCAATATTGGGTTAATGAGTATGACTGGCGTAAACATGAATCTGCCATTAATATTTTTCCTCAATTTAGGGCTCAAGTAGACGGCATAGATATTCATTTTATTCATGAGGTTGGAAGTGGCCCATCCCCAACGCCATTAATCATCAGTCATGGCTGGCCTGGCACAGTGGTTGAGTTTATGAAGGTGATTGAACCCCTCGCGCACCCAGAACGTTTTGGAGGCAAAGTTGAAGATGCTTTTACTGTCATTGCGCCATCATTACCTGGGTTTGGTTTTTCAGGAGCCCCTCCACGCCCCTATGGTCCCCGCAAGATTGCAGGCATATTAAATACGTTAATGACCAAAGTGTTAGGTTATGACAGTTACATCGCTCAAGGAGGCGATTGGGGCGGCACCATTGCAGCATGGCTGGGTTTTGATCACTCTAAATATTGTCATGCCATTCACATTAATATTTTAACCCTGCGGCATGCTGATGGCCCTCAAACCCCAGAAGAAAAACGATGGGCACAGCAGTTTGATATAGATCAAGAGATGGAGAATGGTTACCGAACACAACAAGCGACTAAGCCACAAACTCTCAGTTATGGCATGATGGACAGTCCGGTAGGTACTGCTGCTTGGATTATTGAGAAGTTTCACTCATGGTCAGATACTGATGGGGAAAATATAGAGAGTGCGCATAGCAAAGACGACTTACTGACCAACATCATGATCTACATTGTGACCCGAACTTTTAATACGGCGTCTTGGATTTATTATGGTCGCCGTGAAGAAGGGGGTCGAATTTTATCTAATAATGGGGACTCCATTACAGTGCCAACAGGATGTGCTTTATTTCCAAAAGAAATGTCAGCATGGCCACCCCAAAGTTATGTTAAACGCATGTGCAATGTTCAGCACTGGACTGAAATGCCCCGAGGAGGTCATTTTGGTGCGCTTGAAGAACCCGAATTATTGGTCGAAGATATTCGCACTTTCGCCAGAAAATTACGCTCTCAATAAATTAAATTTTATGACAAAGGAATCATTCGATGTCTACCTTACTTACTTATAACGAATATAGTGTTATCGCTAAAAATCTCACCTTTTCTGTTAACCCATTTGTAAATGGCAAGTTTTCTAAGCCGTTGTCAGGTAATACAATGGAGACGATTAACCCAGCTACTGGGGATGTGTTAGCCATCGTCGCAGCCTGTGGTGCAGAAGATGTAGATGCTGCTGTTATTGTTGCTCAACAAGCCTTTGATAGTGGAAAGTGGTCACGCTTACATCCTAACGAGCGCAAAGAAATTATCATTGAACTAGCTAATTTGATTGAAAAAAATCAGCATGAGTTAGCTGTTTTAGAAAGCCTTGAAAGTGGTAAGCCAATTAGTGAATGCCAGATGACAGACTTGCCTGAGACAGTCAGTACTCTCAAATGGCATGCTGAAGCCGCTGATAAAATTTATGATCAAATCTCACCCGCTAATGAAAGTGGTATCGGACTCATTGTGCGCGAACCAATGGGGGTTGTTGGTGCAGTTTTGCCCTGGAACTTTCCCTTAATGATGTTGGCTTGGAAAATTGGCCCCGCCTTGGCAACAGGTAATAGCGTAATCGTTAAACCTGCTGAACAAACTTCATTAACCACCTTGCGTGTGGCTGAACTTGCCTTGGAAGCTGGGGTTCCTGCAGGGGTACTGAATGTGCTGCCTGGTTTAGGGCCTGACGTAGGCGAACCGATGGGTCGCCATCATGGAATTGGTGCCATTTCGTTTACTGGGTCCACGGAAGTAGGTCGCTTGTTTGTAGAGTTTTCTGCAAAAAGTAATTTGAAAAAAATCATTCTTGAATGTGGTGGAAAAAATCCAGCAGTGGTGCTTTCCGACGCAAAAAATCTTGATAATATCGCTAAACATGTGGCCTTTTCCGCATTATGGAATATGGGTCAAAATTGCACTGCTAATGCCCGTTTAATTGTCCACAAAGATTTGAAAAAACTACTTGTTGAAAAGGTTTTAAAAGAATTTGATCACTGGAAAACAGGAGATCCACTCGATCCTCGCAATCAACTCAGTGCTATTATTTCACCAGAACAATACGCTAAGATTTTAAACTATATTGATATGGCAGCTAAAGAGGGCGCTGATTTAATTTATGGGGGTAAAGCCATTCAAAGTGGCAATGGCCTATTTATAGAACCCACTATATTTGATAATGTGACCCCCGATATGACCATCGCTACAGACGAAATATTTGGCCCAGTGCTGGGTATTATGTCGGTGGATTCTGATGCAGCCGCAATCGCCTTAGCTAATGATACCAGTTACGGGCTGCAGACCTCATTGTTCACCTCCAATGTGACCAATGCCCATCGTTTTGCACGCGCACTTCAGGCGGGCACAGTGTCGGTGAATTGTTATGGGGAAGGCGACATTACCACGCCATTTGGTGGTTACAAGTTATCTGGCTTTGGTGGTCGAGATAATGGCTTTTCAGCCCATGACCAATACACAGAAACCAAAACGATTTGGATTGATCTTAGTGAAGACAGTGTTTAGTTAGATTGGCCACAGTAAGCTGTGGCAAAAAGCGTCAATGTGGTCGATAGTTGCTCAGATTAGAGAAGTCCCAAAAAATACTTCGCCTTTACCCTAGTTGTGTAATTCAACTAAAAAGCCCGATATCATTCGGGCTTTTTATTTCTACATATCAGCAAAGCAGGGGTATGCAGGAGCGCTTACTGAATTGTAAAATGGTCCCGTTTTAGAGATTCAAAAACGAGTCAACATAAGGTAGTTTTTACATGAGTGCTACGAAGTCAGATACCCCCCGTTTGCCAGCCATTACCCTATTAGATGGAGGCATGGGCCAAGAGTTACTCAAACGCAGTAGCCAAGAAATTACGCCCCTTTGGTCTACTCAGGTGATGATTGATGAACCTGAAATCGTGCGCGACCTTCACGCTGATTTTATTCGTGCAGGTGCACGTGTGATTTCGTTAAATAGTTATACCATGACGCCAGAACGATTAGCTCGTGATGGTAATATCAACGATTTCCAAAAGCTGCAGTTAGCAGCTGTTAATGCGGCCACTAGTGCGCGTGATCGTGTGGCGATTGCAGGCGTAAAAATAGCGGGTTGCTTGCCGCCGTTAGTGGCCAGTTATAAGGCTGAAGTAGCGCCAGAATATGAGGCAATGCTTACGAGCTACAACAAAATAGTAGCCATTCAAGCACCCCATGTGGATGTGTTTTTGTGTGAGACTATGTCCTCAATTGCGGAGGCAAAAGCGGCTTTAGTAGCGGCGAAAAAGAGTGGGCTACCGGTCTGGGTTTCTTTAACCATTGAGGATAATGATAAAGGCGTGCTGCGCAGTGGTGAATTACTGGCAGATGCCGTGACGATGCTAGATGAGTTTGGTGCCGATGCAAAATTACTTAATTGCAGTAAACCAGAAGCTATTTTGGCTTCATGGTCAAAAATGAAATCTGACCAAGGCCTTACGGGCGCCTATGGCAATGGTTTTACATCCATAGACAGTTTACAACCTGGAGGTACAGTTAAATCTATGGAATCACGTTCAGATCTTGGTCCTGCGGCCTATGCTGAATTTGCCTTGCAGTGGGCTAATCAAGGAGCTGCTCTCATTGGTGGCTGCTGTGAAGTGGGCCCTGCCCATATTAAAGCACTCGCAAGGCGTCTTACTGAGGCGGGTTACTCAGTCGAGTAATGATGAAAAAAACGCCATCTGCAATGATTAAACAGGTTTTGCTTTGATCGTGTGATTGATGTGCTGTTTGAATTTTATAATGACTTTGGTTTTTGGGTTGTCTTTTCTGGTGAGCATGCCCAGCACGCGAGCCTCAGTGCCTTTGACAAGTGGAATTTTTCTTAGGTTAGAAAAAATAGGGTCGGGTTTGGTGAGGTTGGGAGCTACCGAAACCCCTAGACCATGGGCGACCATGCACCCTAGGGTTTCCATGGTTTCCATGATCATGGTTTCTTGAACGGTTATTTTATTTTTTATCAGCCAATTATCTGCTAACAAACCGACAGAAGTGCGTTGTGCCAATCTAATGTAGGGCTGGGTTTTTAAAATTTGTAAAGGGTCGCTGCCTTTAAAATCGCTGGATGTTAATAGCACCAATGGTTCTTCTGACAGGAGGTCCCACTGAAGGCCTGGCTCTATTCTTTGGGGTTTACTCAATATCACCATGTCTATGGAGCCATTGAGTACATGGTCATAGAGGTCAGTTGAGGTGCCAGGTATAATACGAATTTTGGTGTTAGTGACCTCTTTCATCATGCTTTTAACTGACAAAGGCACCAGAGCCAATATAGCAGAGGGCACTGCACCTAGACTAATCGTGCCAAAAAAATCATCTTCCTCATCCATGCTATTAAATAATGTGTCATAGCTTAACAGGACTTTATGGGCTTCTTTGACAAAGGCTATACCCACAGAGTTGAGTGTGGGCATGTAACCATTACGATCAAATAATGGGGTTTGCAGAGATTCCTCTAATAGCTTCATCTGCTGCCCAACGGCGGCTTTAGTAATGCACAACTGGTCAGCTGCCGCAGAAAAGCTGCCATTTTCTTCGATCGCTAACAGGGACCTTAATTGTTTGATGGACATAATGATACCAACGTTTTTGTGGATAACTTATTTTTAGTGACGTGTGGTAAATTAAAAATTTACCCATGGTAAATTAAAAAGTTCTTGTTTTAAGTTTTTTTATACCTGATTATGAATCAAGTGACAATCGTCGAGTAACGATACGGGCAAGCTTTCAAGCTCTGTTCTATTGCTGCTAAAGCCCTCTTGTCATCAGCATCTAAAGATGTGACCAATTCAGTTGTGAGTCTAAAAGTTTAAATTCAAGCTGTTTTAGCTAACCCTAATAGGACAATAAAAATAATGATTATTAAAAAAATTGTACAACACACAGCTATGCTCACGTTAGCTGCAGCTGTCTCTATATCTGCTAGCAGCGTGCATGCAGATTCAGTTAATTACATAATCCCATTTGGACCTGGCGGAGAGTCTGACGTCTCTGCGCGCATGCAGCAATCGTTTTACAAAGAAAAGTTTGGTGACGATCTAGTCATTTCCTACAAGCCGGGTGGTGGTGGTGCTGCTGGCTGGGCCTCTCTGAATGGTCTCAACGGAGACGGACAAACCATCATGGGAGTAAATTTACCTCATATAGTTATTAAACCTGCTCAAAAAGACGTAGGTTTCACTACGAAAGACATTAATACCTTTTACATGTTCCATTACACTCCTGATGCGATTGTAGTTAAAGCGGATAGTCCATTCCAAACCTTGCAAGATCTCATCGATGATGCAAAGGCAAATCCAGGCGCAGTGGTCATGTCAGGTTCTGGTAAAGCCTCAGCCAATAACTTGGCACAAATTAAATTTGATAAGATGGCGGGAATTAAAACCACCTACGTTTCCTTTAAGGGCACAGGCGCCTCTACCGTAGCTCTTTTAGGGGATCAAGTTACAGCTCAATGGGGCTATACTACGGTTGGAGCTAAGCAAGGAAAAGCAGTACGTATGTTGGCTGTAGCAATGGAAAAACGTCATCCATTATTTCCTGAGGTGCCTACATTTAAAGAGTTAGGCTATGACATGGTGGGTGGGGCATACCGAGGTATAGCCTTACCTAGTTCTGCCAGTGCCGCAACAGTCACGGAATGGTCTAACCGCATAGGTGAAATTAATGCTGATCCTGAATTCCGTAAGACGATGCTTAATGGTGGCTTTGCACTGCTTGATATTGGTGCCAGTCAGATGGATGCATTTATGAAAGCACGCACAGCAGAATATCTTCTTGATGCTCGTGCAGCAGGCCTGATTAAGTAATTAATGAGTTAATCACTTAATCAGTAACCCACAGGTATAGATTATGGATTTCGGCAATTTTTTAGCTGCATTGACACCGTTGAATCTAGCGGTCGCTATGTTCGGAGTAGTTGCTGGAACCCTCATTGGTTCTATACCAGGACTGACTGCCACCATGGCTGTGGCAGTCCTAGTCCCTATCTCATTTAGTATGGCTCCAGAAACAGCGTTGATTTTGCTAGGCGCTATTTATACAGGAGCTATCTATGGGGGTGCTTATGCAGCAATTTTGCTCAATACCCCAGGTACACCTTCAGCCATCGCCACCACCTTTGATGGTTACCCATTAGCGAAGCGAGGTAAGGGAGACTTAGCGGTTGCTATTGCGTGTTTTTCATCTGTTTTTGGTGGCTTAGTGGGTGCTTTTGCACTGCTTTTACTGGCCCCTCCTTTGGCCTCTGTGGCTTTGGCATTTGGACCAGTAGAGTATTTTTGGTTGTCAATTTTTGGTTTATCCCTCATCGCTTCCTTGTCCCAAGGCAACCTGATGATGGGTCTTGCAGGCGGTGCTTTAGGCATGATTATGTCGACGGTTGGCGTTGCCGAAATTTCTGCTGATATCCGCCTCACGTTTGGTAGTCAAACCATGATTTCAGGCTTTGAAGTGGTGGGCGCTATGATAGGTCTTTACTGTATTCCAGTATTAATAGATATGTGTTCGACTGGAGAAAAACACCTAAAAATTACAGGTGATGTGGCTAAAATGCCGATTCTCAGTGCTGCACGGATCACCTTTAGCTCAAAGTTCAATTTAATCCGGTCCTCAGTTATCGGTACGCTGGTGGGAATCTTGCCTGGTGCGGGTGGTTCAGTGGCAGGCCTAGTGGCCTACACAGAGGCAAAGCGCACAGCTAAACCCCATCAAAGATTCGGTGAAGGTGAGCCAGACGGAATTATTGCCACTGAATCTGCTAACAATGCCACAGTGGGTGGTGGATTTATCCCTACTCTAGTTTTGGGTATTCCTGGCACTCCTCCTGATGCAGTCATTTTGGGAGCCCTCATGGTGCAAGGTATAAGAACAGGCCCAGAATTATTTCAGTCAAATGGGTCTATAGTCTATACCTTTATTTATGGCCTGCTCATAGCCACTGTACTCATGCTTCCTATTGGTTTAATTATTGGTCGATATGCCTATAAATCAATTGTAACTATCCCTAAAGCCGTGTTGGTGCCAACCGTAGGTTTTATGACGATCATAGGAACTTACGCCATTAGAAATAGCATCTCTGATGTTGTAATCATGCTCTGCTTGGGCGTCTTTGGCTGGTTGATTTCCAAATATGGTTTTTCCGCATCGCCCATTGTTCTTGGTTTGATTTTAGGCCCGATTGCGGAACAAGGTTTTGTGCAAGCGTGGACCATTGGCGCTGCAGTGAATAATTTGCCTGGCATGTTTTTTGGTAGGCCCCTGTCCCAGGCTATAATAGTCTTCACCTTGATTTCCTTGATTCTACCCTGGTATTTAAATAGAAAAAATCAGATAAAGGGGACTACTGAAAATGCTTGATTTAGACCCAGACACACGTTCAGAAACCCACAGTCAAACAGCTCAAAGTAGTAGGCTTGGTTCTATTGTAGTGGCAACAATGCTCATTATAATCGGTGTTATTACCTTGTATGACACGGCGAGTTACACCGACATTGATTCTAAGGTGTTTCCCCAAACCTCAGCACTTGCGTTAATACTCTTTTCTGCCTTAGCGATTGGCAAACAAATTATCCAACCAACAACGGTGTCTGGCATTGAAGTGGGTGTTTGGTGGCGTAGGTTAGCGCTAGTGAGTAGTATGCTCTTAGCTTGTGCAATAATGCCCTACACCGGACTGCTGATCGCCTGCATAGTGACTTTTGTGCTGGGTTTGATTGCGTCAATGCACGATCAATGGACACAGAAAAAAGCCATGATTTATTTTTTGTCTGGGGTATCAATTATTGTGTGTTTTTACACCCTGTTTAAATTTGTTTTACATGTACCACTGCCCTGATCAAGCGCTGCTTTAGCCTTGCATTATTTTATCGGTTGCTGAACAAGCGTTGGTTAGCGACCCCGTGTTTCTACCACAAACTACAGCCATAATATGCCCAACGAACCTATTTACCATGCTCATTTAAAAGACTTTTATGCTCAGCTCACTCGCATGTTGCAAGGCGAGTGCGACTTTTCCGCAGCAGGGGTTGCCCTATACACCACAGACGCTTCGAACTATCGGCAAGTTCCATTGGGTGTCGTGTATCCCCACACTGTGGATGATCTGGTGAATACGGCCACCTTGTGTAAGACCTTTAGTTTGCCTGTATTACTGCGGGGTGGCGGCACTTCTCAAAATGGTCAGGGTGTTAATGAGGCTGTGGTGGTGGACTGCTCCCGCTATTTAACTCGGGTCTTAGACATTGATGTTGAAAATCAAACGGCTCTGGTAGATCCTGGGGTGATTTGTGATGCACTGAAACAACACGCTGAGGTGCATGGGCTGACTTTTGGCCCCGACCCTGGTACCCACAGTCGATGCACCCTTGGGGGCATGATTGGCAATAACTCTTGTGGGCCCCATTCTATGTTGGCAGGTAAAACGGTTGAAAACGTTTTACAGCTTGAAATATTAACCTCTGATGGGGCTCGTTTTTGGGTTGGGCCAACGTCAGATCAAGAGCTTGAAAAGATCGTAGCAGGCACCGACCGCCGCGCGGCAATCTATCGTGAACTGGTCTCCATCCGCGATGAATATCAGCAGCTCATTAGACAACGTTACCCCAATATTAAGCGCAGGGTTTCGGGTTATAACTTGGACCAGTTACTGCCGGAAAATGGCTTCAATGTGGCTCGTGCTCTGGTTGGCTCAGAGGGCACCTGCGTTACGGTTTTGCAAGCGCGCGTCAAGCTCATTGAAAAGCCACTCCACACGCGTTTAATTGTCCTTGGCTTTGAGGATATATACACTGCGGGTGATAGTGTGGCTGAAATTTTGCCTTTTGCTCCAATCGCGATGGAGGGTTTGGACTGGGGCATCATCGGTGGCTTAAAAGAACGCAACCTTAAACAGGCTGAAATCGCTTTATTGCCAGAGGGTCAAGCATGGTTGATGGTTGAACTCAGTGGCAACAGTGCTGAGAATCTAACTCAATTATGCCACCAGTTTGAAACCGCTATGGGCTTATCAAAAAAAGTAAAATCAGTATTATCCGTTGTTGATGCTGCTAACACTGCTGCCATTTGGAGCATCCGAGAACAAGGTGCGTCTGCCACAGCAATGAGTCTTCATGTTGATGATCCAGATCCTGTTGTTGGTTGGGAGGACACTGCTGTAGATCCCCTGCAATTAGGTGATTACCTGCGTGAATTTAGTGCATTAATTCAGCGTTATGGCTATACCAGTAGTTTGTATGGTCATTTTGGGGATGGCTGTATCCATGCGCGCATTACCTTTGATACGCGTTCAGCAGAGGGTATTAGTCAGTGGCGTAAGTTTAGTGTTGAAATTGCTGAACTTGTTGTGCAGTTTGGTGGCTCCTTGTCTGGTGAACATGGTGACGGTCAGGCTAAAGGTGAATTTTTGCCAGTGATGTTTGGGCCTGAATTGATGTATGCGTTCCGCCGTTTTAAGCAGATCTGGGACCCAGAACAGCGTATGAATCCGGGCAAACTTATTGATGCATATAAGATGGATGAAAATCTTCGCTATGGTGCCGATTATAAGTTGCCTGAAACAACGACTATATTGCACTTTAAAGATGATGTGGGTGGCTTTTCTCGTGCCACAGAGCGGTGTATTGGCATGGGCAAGTGTCGTGCGCAAAGTGGTGCAATGTGCCCCAGTTATCAAGCCACTCAGGAAGAAAAATACTCCACCCGAGGTAGAGCCCATTTACTGCATGAGATGGTGCGTGGTGAAGTGATTAAGGATGGCTGGGATAACAAGGCCATTGTAGATTCTTTTGAGCATTGTCTGTCTTGTAAGGCGTGTAAGACGGAATGCCCAACACAGGTTGATATTGCCACCTATAAGGCGGAATTCTTGGCAGCTCATTATGCTCATAAACGTCGCCCATTAAATCATTACCCCCTAGCGTATATTGGTAATTTGTTACCCAAAATTTCACGCTTTTCCTGGGTGTTCAATAAATTACAAGCTGGTATTACAGGTCAGTTAGCACAAAAGTTTTTAGGCCTAAGTGATGCAAAGGGCCTACCCAAACTTGCCTCTCAGTCCTTCACCAGTTGGGTCAAAAAACATGCCCACAGACAAGACCAGCAGTTTCATTGGTTTGGCGCACAGGACCAACCTACGGTAGTGTTATGGGCTGACAGTGTGAATAATCATTACCGCCCGGCATTGTTACAAAGTGCAGTTAATGTCTTGTTAAAAAGTGGTCATCAAGTGGCAGTAGCAAAGCAACACTTCTGTTGTGGGCGACCCTTGTATGAATATGGTTTTTTAGCTCAGGCACTGAAGCAACTCACTGTGATACTTGAAAGCTTTCACTGCAAATTACCCGCTGGTTGTTCCGTTATTGTGCTCGAACCTTCCTGTTTATCGGTCTTTAAAGATGAGTTACTCAGTGCCTTTCCGGAGGACACTCGGGCCCTTGATCTCCGTAAAAGGGCTAAAACCCTAACCCGATTTTTAAGTGAATCATCCGTTACTTTAGCCAAACAGTTAAATAGTGGAATACTGCACCTTCATTGCCATGATAAATCCCTCGGTATTTCATCCCACGAGCGAGAATGGATGTTACGGTGTTTTAAAGACTTGCAAGAACCCGAGAGTGGCTGTTGTGGTATGGCAGGTACCTATGGCTTAAAAAAACAGACTAGAGCTATTGGGCAGCGTTTGTATGAGCGCCGCTTAAAGCCCGCCATTGATAATGCGGCCAATAATGCTGTGGTGGTTGCTAATGGATTTAGTTGTTACGAGCAGATGATGGACGGACAGAGTGATCGATGGGTATTGCACCCTGTTGAAATCATTGAAAAATGTTTGCAGTAATGCTGATTAAGGTCCAAAAGTGGCCGGCCTACTAGAATTCATTGTTCGTTGTAACCCATTAAATGAGCACCCAATGGACGCCTTAATTAATGGGCCTCTTATTTTTAGATGCTATGCCAGTATGGTTATAAGGTAAATTTTAATTATACTTTTAGTAAAATAAATATGAATTGTATTAACTTTTATTTTACTAGAAAATCCTCACCTGAGGATAACTATGGAGTTAAACATGTCATTGGACAAAATAATTATAGATGCATTTGAAAATAACAGTATTGAACTGATTACGACGGTGCCCTGCAAACAGCTTAGTGGCGTCATCGCTGAACTGGAAACCCGTGAGAGTATGATTCACGTGCCTGCTAACAAAGAAGATGAAGGCATGGGCATTTGTGCTGGAGCGTTTATGGGTGGCAAAAGGTCTGCCATTATTATGCAAAACACCGCCATCGGGGTCACCATTAACACCCTAGTGACATTAACTCAATTCTATCGTCTGCCTCTACCGATGCTCATTAGCTACCGGGGTGAATTAGGTGAGCCCGTGGCTTGTCAGGTTGAGATGGCCGTGCACACAAAGGCATTATTGGATCAATTGGGCATTCCAACCTACCATTTTCATAAGCCTGAAGATGTGCATGAGATTGATGAAATTTTAAAGTATACCTTTATGGCGAATAAGCCCGTTGCAATTTTGACTGACGCTACATTTTGGAAAGGAGAGTAACATGATACGTTCTGAGATCATTAAGAATTTAGTTCCAGTGCTGTCTGGCGAATTGGTTGTTTGCAATATTGGTTTACCCAGTCAAGAAATGCACTTATTTGGCGATCAACCAAGCAATTTCTACATGCTAGGAACCATGGGTTTATCATCATCTATTGGCCTTGGTTTAGCCTTAGCACAAGACAAAACTGTGGTCGCCATCGATGGTGACGGTTCCGTGCTCACTAACTTAGGAACGCTGCCTACCATTGCCAATAATGAGTGTGACAATTTTATTTTGCTGATTATAGACAATGGAAGTTATGGCTCTACCGGTGACCAGCCAACTTATGCAGGTAAAAAAACCTCCCTTGCTGCAGTGGCAAGTGCGTGTGGTTGTGACAACGTGGTGGAATGTCAGGCGGAAGAGGCTGTCAGTGTTATGGAAGCCGCGATTGCCAGTAAAAAAATGACCATTATTGTTTGCAAGTGTGCGTCAGGCAATATTCCTGTCCCCGTCATCACTTTGGATCCTGTAGTTATTCGTCATCGTTTTATGCAGTCAATTGAAGCATGAAAACACCGAGCAAGGCGCTATTAGTCTTACCATTAATTGGCTTGGCTGTTTGTTTATATGGTGAGTAAATTAAATAGCAGGGCGCCAAGTATTGCAGACCTCAAGAGGCGCACCCAAAAGCGTATTCCCAAATTTGCATACCAGTATTTGGTTGGAGGATGCAACAGTGATCAGGCTGTAGCGCGCAATAGGCATTGCTTAGATGAGGTGGCCTTGCATCCTGCGTATCTGTCTCGCGCTAAAACAGCGAGCCTAGCAACGACTGCTTTAGGAGTGCAATATGACGCCCCATTTGGCATAGCACCGTTAGGCCTCAGTGGGTTGATTTGGCCTAAAGCTGCAGAATATCATGCAACTGCGGCGAAAAAAGCTAATATTCCTTATGTATTAAGTACCTTAGCAAGTACCTCCATCGAACAGGCGGCAGCGTGCGCAGGAAGTAATCTTTGGTTTCAACTTTACCCACCGAAGGACCAAGAAATTAGACTCGACTTGATGCAAAGGGCACGTCAGGTTGGGTGCAATAATCTGGTGGTCACGATTGATGTGCCTGTTGCGGGAAGACGGCCAAATGACATTAAAAATGGCTTATCAGTGCCACCTAAAATCACTCTCAATAGTATCTATCAAACCCTATTAAGGCCGTCCTGGGCTATGGCCACTGCTTTAAATGGCATGCCACAGTTTGCCAATATGCAGCCCTACATGAATAAGTTATCTAATCTGGAGGATGTAGCCAATTACATCCGTAGTACGTTAAAAGAACCCGTAGATTTAGCGATGCTCAAGGAATTACGCCAACAATGGACTGGCAACTTAATAGTGAAGGGCGTGCTGAGTGTGGAAGACGCCAAATTGGTGGCATCCATCAACGCTGACGCCCTCATCGTGTCTAATCATGGGGGACGGCAGCTTGATCTGGCTCATACACCAGTTGAAATGATGCAGGAAATTGTTGAAGCTGTGGGTGATAAACTTGAGGTGTTTGTCGATAGTGGAGTTGAGTCTGGTGTTGATATTGCGCGATATTTGGCCTTGGGTGCCAAATTAGTGTTCTCAGGTCGGCCTTATATGTATGGCGTCGGGGCTTTTGGCAAAGAAGGCGCAGACCAGTGCATCGATATATTTTCTCTTGAACTTGAGCAAGTCATGAATCAATTGGGTTGCTCGTCGCCCCATGAGTTGGTCAAATTTATTAATTAATCTTCTATTCAAAGAGTAATTAATTAGCCACAATAGACTGACCCTGCGCTTCTGAAAAATTGGCTTAGTGCAAATGGGCAGAGGGCTATTGCAATATCAAAAATAAGCTAAAAAAAGCGTGGCTAGTTACAAAGTCATGAGCAATAATATCGTCCTCAATTAACCATCGTGTTAAGTTAGAGCGTTTACCTTAAGACAAATATTGATGGGTGGGTGTGATTTTCCTATGCAGTTAAACTGGCTTGACCAACCCACCCCTATCCTTCTTTCTTCAGGCTTTCCTGAGAACATGGTCTTGCTTGACTGTGAAACCACGGGTGGTAAAGCGACCTATCATCGCATTATTGAAATTGGCCTGTTGATCATTGAAAATGGTGCGTTGATTGAGAAGTGGCAAACATTTATCGACCCCAAAGTACCTTTACCACCATTTATACAACGGCTTACTGGCATTAGCCCAGGCATGCTCAATGGCGCTCCTGAGTTTTCTCAAATTGCCGAAGAATTACTGAGTAAACTTAAAGGCCGTACCTTGGTCGCCCACAACGCGCGTTTTGATTATAGCTTTTTAAAGAATGAATTTGAGCGCGTGGGCATGAGTTATAACAACAAACCTTTGTGCTCGGTAAAGTTTAGTCGCAATCTCTATCCTCAATTTAAGCGACATGGCTTATCTCAAATTATTGAACGCTTTGGTTTATCAATTGAAAATCGGCACAGGGCTCTTGATGATGCTGAGATGGTTTATCAATTTTTTCAAAAGTCTTCGGCACTTTTTGCGGATGATGAAATTGCGGCGACCTGTAAAGTTTTACTTAAACGCCCAAGCCTACCCACTTTATTGGATCCAAAAGAAGTAGAAAAGTTACCTGCGAGTGCTGGGGTATATTACTTTTATGATGAAAAAGGTGTGCTCCTATACGTGGGCAAGAGTGTGCATATTCGTAACCGAGTGATGAGTCACTTTAGTTCTGATCATAAAAATCCAAAAGACTTACAGATGAGTACCAAGATCGCTCACGTTGATTTTGAAACTGCACCGAGCGACTTTGGCGCACAAATCCGCGAGAGTAATCAAATCAAAGCCTTGGCGCCACTCTACAATAGACGTTTACGCAAGGTGCGTAAGCTTTTTCAGTATCGAAGTACACAGGACACCAATGGCTATTTGAGACTCAATATCGAGAGTATCGAAACGGCAGACACGGAAGTAGAGCAACAATTTGGTCTCTTTCGCTCACCACGTCAAGCCTCCAAACAAATGGAAAAGCTTGCTGATCAATTTTTTTTGTGTCATCAGTTACTTGGGCTTGAAAGCCACAGAAATTCCTCGCAAGGGTGTTTTCGCAGTCAGTTAAAAAAATGTTTCGGGGCCTGTCATGGGGCCGAATCGGCGCAGAGTTACAATCAACGCATGAGCGCCGCATTGAAAAATTATCAGATAAAATTATGGCCTTATGTAGGGCCTATTCTATTGGAAGAACGCGATCCGCAGGTGCCTGATCAAGTGGCTTTTCATCTGGTGGATCGGTGGCGCTATCTGGCTAAACTCCCCATTCTTGAAGATGTTTACGATTTTGGTTATCAATTAGCTGATCAAACTCATCAGTCACTCATCCCTGAGGCACAGGTTGCCGAGGGTGAGGTTATTGTTTCTGAGGATGAGGTTGAACCTCGCTTTGACCTAGATATCTACTTCATTTTAGTTCGTTTTTTGGTTAATCAGAAAAAAATGAACATGCATCATCTTAAAATTTGGCCATTAATCAAGCCTGAACTTTTACCTTAACTTCTATGTATGCGAGAGCCTATAGACGCCTAGATTGAAGTTTTCATTGGCTTACTTTGGCAAAAGATAAACAAGCCTACAATGACAATGAACCCAGATTCAAGCACCATGGCAAAGGGCAGATGCTCGTCAAAAAAACCCCCAAGGGTCACACCAAACAGTAAACGGGAGTGCCTAAAAGGCGTGACTGCAGGCACATCGCCCGCATGTAAAGTAGGCGCCCTGTAATCTCAAATAGCACACGCATACCCATGGGCTTGGATAACATTGTTTGAGGATGTAAAAGTTGGTGATTAAGCTTGGTAACGCCAGTAAAAAACAGCACCCCCAATGCCAAAGCGCATAAGAACGTGTCCAATAGTCAGAGTTTGAGTAGCCATTTGTAAGCATACATTGTCCACAGAGAAAGCCACCATGGACACGACCATAATTATGCTACAGCTCCTTTGTTACAAGCACCTTAGGCCAGATCACTCGAGAAATATGGTCATTGGCATAGCTTTTGGTTACGATGGGGAGCCACCAAAGGCGAATATAACTTAACCTATTAGGTTGAAAAAGCATATGACCAACTACCAGATCAAACAGAACTTTCGTAGTCTAGCTTTTGGAGGTGGAACACCACTCAAAGCTTTTTTGACAGCTTGTGTTGTGGGTACCATACTAACCATTATAAACCATGGTGATGCCATTATACACGGCGACAACCCTCACCCACTAAAAGTGGTACTCACATACACTGTGCCCTTTTGTGTGACAACGTGGGGCGCCATAACGGGCAAACTTCAAAAAGTGATAGCCCATGTGCAGGACTTCTTGGACAGTGACAAAATCTTAGAGTTGAGCTTTTTTAACTTTGAAAATGCAATCACAGCAGCTTATTATGCCGATGAAAACTTAAACTTAATCAAAGTTAACCAGAATTTCACAAAATTTTTTCCAGCCTTACCTAATTTAGAACAAACGAACTTTATAAAAGTGTTGCAAGAATTAGGTGTTGCTTCTCAACAAATTACAGCATTTAAAACTCAGTTAAATCAGCAAGGAAAAGTATTTATACCCAAAATAGACATTCTAATAAATGGCCAGAAGCGAGTATTTTCTTTGCTATCAACTAAAACAGTTAATGATAGTTTTGGCTTTCTCAATGGGGTGCAGGGTCAGTTTGTAGAGATTACGAATAGGTAACGATTACCAGCCTGAACCTGTAACCGTATATGCTTATGTTAGGCTTGACCATCAGTTTTTATGAATAAAGTCATAAGACTTATTAAACCACCGTTACAAGCAGTTCTCCCATGCCCGCAATTGACCCTGTCATAATATCTCCTTTCACAATTGGACCTACACCTGCAGGAGTGCCTGACATAATTAAGTCGCCAGCAGCGAGTTCATAGTATGTAGACAGGTAACTGATCATCTCGGCTGTTTTCCAGATCATTTGATTTAAATCCCCCTTCTGTTTTAACACCCCATTGACTTTCAAATCGATCAAACCTTGCACTGGGTGGCCTAAATCTGAGGCGGGTATAATAGGGGCCATAGGGGCTGACTTTTCAAATGCTTTTCCAATTTCCCAAGGTCGTCCCATCTTTTTCATTTCACCCTGCAGGTCTCTGCGAGTCATGTCTAGCCCTAAGGCATACCCATAAACATGGTTCACTGCACTAGCTAAACTGATGTCTTTACCCCCTTTACCGATGGCGATGACGAGTTCTATTTCGTAATGCACATCAAGGCTTTTTTCTGGATAAGTAAAAGTGCCAGAAAAGTCTAGGTTATCAGGGTTTTTTTGGAAGAAAAACGGTGGTTCGCGATCTGGGTCGTGCCCCATCTCGATGGCATGATCTGCATAATTACGACCAATACAATAAATTCGACGCACGGGAAATAATGCATCAGTATTTTTTATAGGAGCGGCTATCCGCGGTGGCTTATCAATTACGTAATGAGTCATCTGTTGGCCTTATTAAAGCGTGTTTTGAGGGCTTTAGCCCAATTTCAGTGGTTTTGCCTAGGGTTTTTATGAGTCTTTATCATTACCACGCTAGTGGCCACGTAAAAGCTTTAGCTTATGCACAATACTATTGTTTAAAGTCCCTTCTGGTCTTGCATAAAGGGATATTTTCAACGCAACACTGCCATAGGTGGTACTGAGGTCTGTCAGCTCGCCAGACTCAATTTTTCGAGATACAAGACTCATTGGCACCCATGCTAAGCCAATGCCGTTTAATACCATTTCGCGTGCTCCTGCGGTAAAAGATGACTCACAAATGACTTTCAGCATGGGGTTATGTTCGACATCCTTATAGGACACGGATGAAAGTACTTGGTCGAAAAAGCTATGCTTTGGAAAGGTAATGACAGGGATTGGTGCAGGCGTCAGTCTATCTGAGTTTAAAGAGACCATGAGGGCACTGCTTACGACAGGCACAAGACAATCAACGCCCCATGTCATGCTCAGAAAAGTGTCATCTAAGGGTAGTTTTGGTCCCTCTAACGTTTCGTAGCAGAGCATGATGTCTGCATCTCTGCGGATTAAGGTCGACATACAGTCGGGGTGGTCACCCGTTTTCAAACGATACCTCAAGGGTTCAATTTCTTTATTTACCAGGGAAATGAAATCAGGAAATACGGAAAGAGCTAGGGAATGCTGGACAGTCACTGTAAGTTGTTTTTGCTCAGCGTCAGCCAAGAGCATTCTTTTTTGTAAGCCATTGAGGCGCTGAATGAGCGCTCTAATTTCTGTTTCATTATTGCGCGCACTGTCTCGAATTTTTACCCGGTTCACGTCCCGGTCAAGAATGTCGTGCCCGAGCCAACTTTCAAAAGCTCTAATCCTTCGTGAAAATGCTGGCTGGGTGATGGCTCTTCGCTGTGCGGCCCGAGTAAGATTGCCTTCCTCAAGAAGGATAAGAACGTCTTCAAGCCAGCGCAAATCCATGTTGTGTTATTCCTTTGGTTTTTTGTTAAGCACTACCCATACCTATAGTATGGGTACGCGTACAATTTGGCATTTTATTTCCCAGATATCAACTGTTAGGCTAATTTTTAATCTAGTATATGTAGGCAAGGGTATGAACAAAGCATTGGAAACAAAGTTTTATATGGGTAATGGAAGTGCCTTTGACCCTAGACACAGGGGGCTGTATACATATTCGGAGCTAGGGCTGCATCAGATTAGTGCGCATGCACCCGAAGTAGCCTCATAATACACCAAATCAATGAATTTAGCTTAATTTAATACCTAAAATTATTAGGCAAGACATTGTTTTATAAAAGATATTTTTACTTGGCACGATAATAGCAACAAGCCTGACAATAGTAAGGTTAATTAATTTTTATAGGCCTCATAAATAATATTAGGCATCTTAGATTGTAGTCAATCAAAAACTGGAAGGAGTAAGTAATGAAAAAATTTATTTTAACAACGGCAATTTCTGCAATTGCAGCGATTGGTTTCACTGGGGCAGCCTTTGCTGGTGCCGGTGATTCACCCACTTTACAAAAAATAGCGGAACGGGGTTATGTGTCAATAGGACACCGTGAAACGTCTGTACCCTTTTCTTACATCGGTGATGCAGAAGAACCGATCGGTTACTCTATTGATCTTTGCCATAATATTGTTGACGCGATAAAAGCAGAGTTGGGCAATGATAATTTGACTGTTAAATATGTTCCAGTTACGGGACAAACACGTATTCCGTTGATTGCTAATGGCTCAATAGATCTAGAATGTGGCTCCACAACGAATAACTTGACCCGTCAAAAGCAGGTGTCTTATCTGTCGACCACATTCATCACAGGCACAAAAATCGCCAGTAAAGTGGGGTCAGGTATTACTGAGATTGAAGACTTAGCGGGTAAGGTTTTGGGCGTGTCTGCTGGCACAACGAATGAAAAGGCGCTCAAAGCAGCGATTGCTGCTAATAATTTGGATGTGAAAGTTGTCACGCTAAAAGATCACAGCCAGGGTTGGTTGGCATTAGATACCGATCGCATTGACGCCTATGGTTCTGATGACGTGTTGTTATACGGTTTGATTTCAAAATCTGCTGATACCAGCGCCTATCAAGTGACTGGTCGTTTTTTATCTTTTGATCCCTATGCGATTATGGTTCCACGCAATGATTCAACGTTTGAGCGCTTGGGTCGTATTGTGATGTCAGACTTGATGAGATCGGGTGAAATGGAAAACATTTATAACAAATGGTTTTCACCTGGCCCTACTAAAATCAATATGCCTCTTTCAAACCGTTTGAGAGGTGCTTTTGATACCCAAGCTTATCCTCATTGATTAATTTATCAAATCTAGGATATAACACCTTAAGCGGTATATACTAAATCGTTTAAGGTGTCCGTAAAGGCAATAAACTATGCAGTATAATTGGGATTGGGGCATACTTTTTAGAGATCCCTACATTTGGTGGCTCGTTGATGGTTTAAAATGGACACTGATGATCGCAATGTGTGCATGGGTTCTTGCCTTTGTTTTGGGTTCGGCATTAGGTATCATGCGCACGTCAATCAATCCTTACTTGCGTTTAATTGGCACCACTTATGTCGAAATATTTCGTAATATCCCCTTATTAGTACAATTGTTTCTTTGGTACTTTGTGTTTCCTGAACTGTTGCCTGAAGAGGCAGGGCGGTGGGTGAAGCGCGAAATGCCCTTACCCGGGTTTACTACCACGGTTTGGGCCTTGGGCTTGTATACAGCGTCTAGGGTTTGTGAGCAGGTGCGTTCAGGTATTGATGCCATTGGTATAGGCCAGCGTAATGCAGGGCGGGCCATCGGTTTATCAGAAGCAAAAGTCTATATTCACGTGCTCTTACCCAACGCCTATCGGATTATTATTGCGCCTTTGACCAGTGAATTTTTAACCATATTCAAAAACTCTTCACTTGCCCTGACTATTGGTGTGATCGAATTGACGTCCATGACGCGTCAAATTGAGGAATACACCTTTCAGGGCTTCGAAGCCTTTACTGCGGCCACAATTATTTATAGCTTGGTCACCTTTACAGTAATGGGATTCATGCTTCATCTTGAAAAACGCCTGCATGTTCCTGGCCGAATTGTGGTGGAAAAATAATATGGGTGATTTTGATTTTGCAATCATTTACAACAATATTCCATTCCTCTTTGAGGGTATGAAAACAACACTGTTGCTCACTGTTGCAGCGGTCATTGGAGGTATTGTCATTGGCACAGTGTTGGCGATTATTCGTATAGCTAATGTTCCCATTTTAGCTTGGATCGCCGCAGCCTATGTTAATTTTTTCAGATCATTACCACTCATTCTTGTTATTTTCTGGTTATATTTTTTAGTGCCTTTGGTTTTGGGGCGGCCTGTGGGTGCATTTTCGTCAGTTCTCATTGCCTTCGTTTTGTTTGAAGCGGCCTATTATTCTGAAATTATAAGAGCAGGTATCGCCAGTGTTAGTTCTGGGCAGGTAGCCGCAGCTCGGGCCATTGGCATGACCTATACACAATGTATGCGTTTTATTGTTTTACCCCAAGCCTTTAAAGCCATGATTCCTGTTTTGCTGACCCAGGCTATTATTCTTTTTCAAGATACTTCGTTGGTCTATGTGGTGGGATTAAAGGATTTTTTGGTGAGCGCAGAACTCATTGCCAATCGAGACCAAAAGCTCATTGAGATGTTTATGTTTGTGGCTGTGGTGTATTTTACAATTTGTTTCGCTGGCTCTCTTCTATCCAGCCACTTACAAAGGAAACTATCAACATGATACACCTAAAAAACGTGAGTAAATGGTATGACTCGTTTCAAGTCCTGGATAACTGTTCAACATCCGTATCGAAAGGTGAAGTGGTCGTTGTTTGTGGTCCTTCGGGTTCGGGAAAAAGCACTTTGATCAAAGCAGTGAACGGTCTAGAACCTGTGCAAAAGGGTGAAATTACTGTAGATGGCATGGTTGTTTCGGACAAGAAAACAAACTTAAACCACCTCAGGGCCCGCATTGGTATGGTGTTTCAAAACTTTGAGCTGTTTCCACATATGAGCGTGTTAGAAAACGTGAAACTTGGTCAGATCAAAGTTTTAGGGCGGGCTGATGACGCATCTGAAGTTAAGGCAAAAGCCTTACTTGATCGCGTTGGTTTGGCTGATCATGCTAACAAATTTCCCAGTCAGTTATCTGGTGGCCAGCAGCAAAGAGTCGCTATAGCCAGAGGCTTGGCAATGGATCCCATTGCCATGCTATTTGACGAACCCACTTCGGCGTTGGATCCAGAAATGATCAATGATGTGCTCGATGTCATGGTGGAATTAGCCCACGACGGTATGACCATGATGGTGGTGACACATGAAATGGGCTTTGCCAAAAAGGTGGCCGATCGTGTGGTGTTTATGGATGAAGGAAAAATTGTTGAAGATGCAAAAAAAGATGACTTTTTTGGTTCACCACGCAGCGACCGGGCGCAGTTGTTCCTATCAAAAATACTATCTCACTAAACTTAAAGTGTGCATTACATGTTGTCTAAACACTCAAAGTAGATGCTCACCTGAGTGGAAACGGGTGTGCTGAGGAAATGACTGATCGTCACTATCTCGATAAGTTAGTTACGCAGTCTGCTTGAGTAAATGCTAGTGAGGCCATGGCCTTGTTATGGTTGAGGGCTTTGAACTTGTCTAAAGTTTCAAAACTACTATTAAAGTTCCCTTGTGCTGAGCTAATGTCTCAGCCTACGCCGATTGAACGCTTGGATCGCCTGTCTGACAAGTTGGATATAGATCTGTGGTTGAAGCGTGACGACCTCACAGGCCTATCCTTTGGAGGTAATAAAACTCGCCAACTTGAATATTACATGGGTGCTGCGCTGGCTAAAAAATCTGATACTATTTTGATTACTGGAGCAGTACAGTCAAATTTTGTGCGCGCAGCGGCAGCGGTGGCGGCAAAATTTGGCATGAAGGCCATCTTACAGCTTGAGGAACGAGTTCCTGACATGGGTGCCTTGTATTACTCTTCAGGAAATGTGCTTCTGAGTAACCTATTAGATGTTGAGTATATGTTTTTTCCTGAAGGTGACAATGAACTGGGTGCTGATGCAGCTTTGGCGCAGCGAGCGTCAGAGTTATTGGCGAATGGTCAAGTTCCCTACATTATCCCACTAGGCATTGTTCATCCCCCACTTGGGGCCCTGGGCTACGTAAAAGGGGGAGCTGAATTAGCTGTTCAGATGTCAGATTTTGACGTTTCAATTGTGCCCTCTGGCAGTGGTGCTACTCACGCTGGTTGGCTCATGGGTTTGAAACTATCCAATATTCATAGCCCCGTGTATGGTATTTGTGTGCGCCGAGATGCGGCCCAACAAAGGCAAAGAATGAATTCAGTGACTCAAAACTTAGCTGCACTGCTAGATATAGAACGTCCATTTGAAGAGCAAGAGCTTCTTACTTGGGATGGTTCGTTAGCACCAGGTTATGGTCAGGTAGGCCCCAAAACTCTGTTTGCACTCAAACTTATGGCTCAGGCCGAGGGGATTATGCTTGATCCTGTTTATACAGCAAAGACCTTTGCAGGGGTGCTTGGGTTGTTGGAAGAAGGAATAATAAAAAAGGGTCAAAAGGTTTTAATGTTGCATACGGGTGGCCTACCTGCTCTGTTCGGTTATCAAGAGGTTTTAGAGAGTTAGTATGGATCAAGCAAAAACTGGCCATTAAAAATATTCGCTAGAATGACAATGTTCATCAAGGGATGGAGCTTGAATTATTAACCTTGATATTTGTTGCTCGACGCTGCTTTCATAGTGAGTTCGCATGCACCATTAGGGGCCCTCTATTGGATGAATAAGCTGGGCTAAGATATAATTTTAAAAAAATAAATCACTTATGGATAAGACCTAATGAGTTTGTTTCGAAACGTACCTGAACTCACATTATTAATATTACTTTCCGCAGCCTGTTATTTTGCCATTGCTATTGTTGAGCCCATTGAGGCGAGTGAATTCTTTTCCCTTGGCTCTATCCTCAGCGTCACCCTTGCTTCTTTTGTTTTATCTGTTGCCATCGCTATCATAGCCGTCATTGCAGGCATCGGCGGGGGAGTCATTTTTACCCCGATTGTATTAGGCTTTACTTCCTTTGATTCTTTAGTGGTTAGAGCGACAGGTTTAGTTGTGGCTATGTTCAGTGGTTTAATTTCTGGAGCGCCACTACTTAAACAAGGTTTAGTGGATATACGTCTGGTCTATATTTGCGCCCTGCCAACCATAGTCGGTGGTTTATTAGGCGCTCTGATGGCGTTTCAATTTGCATCAACCATGGGGCCAAGCAGTGATGCTGTGGTGCGCATGTTGCTGGGCATATTATTGCTCGGGGTGGCGGTATTATTTATCACAGGAGGTGGTCGTAATGATTATCCCAAGGCCTCTAAACTGAGTGGTCTGGCGCGTTTGTTTTCCCTGGATATGAGCTACTATGAAATGTCTGTAAACACTGAAGTTAAATACAGTGTCAAACGCTTAGGCTTAGCTATTATTTTGTTTGTTGGGGTTGGTTTTATCGGTGGTTTTTTTGGTTTAGGTGGTGGCTGGGCTATGGTACCAGTCCTTAACCTAGTGATGGCGGTACCACTTAAAGCGGCGGTTGCTTCTAGCGGAGTGTTGCTCGCTTTGGGCAACGCGGCTGCCATATGGCCCTACATGCTGTATGGTGCAATGGTACCGATTTTAGTGGCTCCTTGGATGTTAGGGCAAGTCATTGGGGGTATTATTGGTGCCCACGTGCTGGCGCAAGTGAAGGTTGTGGTCGTTAGACGCCTAATGATCTTCCTACTTTGCTTAACCTCGTTCAAATTAATATACCGAGGTCTGCAAGATCTGAACTTTATGGGTGGGATGATATTATGAGTCAAGACTCACTGCGGCAAAGTGGCATTATCTATGGGGTGACTATTTACTGGTTGACCATTGCTGGATGTGTAATGGTGTTGTTAGGTAGTTTGCTGGCCTTAGGTTTTGGCTGGACAGTGATGCCGGTTAACGAACAATTGAGTGTGTTGATGCAAGGTAACGCACTGACATTGAGTCACCGTATTGATTCAGGGGACATGCTTATTCAACTGGGCTTGGGGGTTGCCATCTTTGCCATTGTACCTGCTATTCTCATCGGCGTACCGAGGCTTTGGCGCTCAGGCTTTCGCCTTATCGCTCTTTGCGGTTGTGCTAACGTCCTACTAATTATTGGTGCTTTTGTGGTCTGCTATGTGCGCCTGTAACCGTCTGTGATATCAGTTATGGCTATTAGCGTTCGTTTTGCCAGAGCCTATTTTACTTATTTGTGACATGAAGAACTGTATCGTTTGGGTACCAATGGTGGGGCAAGGTGCCAATCTTTTTCAGGGGGAGGTAGTCGACCGAGCTTCCCGATATAACATATAGCACCCCGTTGCAGCGATAATGGCAGCGCCCAGTAACGTAAGCAAGGTTGGCCATTCATCAAATAAAAGCCACCCAAGAAGCAATGCCCAAAGCAAACTAGTATAACGATACGGTGTGACAACGCTCAGTTCGCCAACCCGCATCACCATTACGCTTGAACAATAGCCCACGAAAATAAACACTGCCGACAACACGATCAGACCCGTTTGATGCAAATCTAAGCGGACCCAAGTCTCACCCATTGTTGCGATAGCTGCAATCACTGTCAGCCCTGCCGCAGACGCAAAGGTGATCATTAAGGAGGGTATTTTTGGAGACATTCGGCGGGTGGATAAATCGCGAAACGTGACGCAGACTACTGCCAAAAGCGCATAAATGGTATAGGTATTGAAGCCGCCACTGTCGGGCTTAATAATCAACAACATGCCACAAAAACCAACCAAAATCGCCACCATGCGCCGCTGCCCAATGGGTTCACCCAACAATACAGCCCCAGCCAGCGTCACCGTCAAGGGCAGCAATTGTAAAAGAGCGACCACATTCGCCAGTGGCATATTGAACAATGCCGTTAGGAAGAACATGGTTGCCATTATTTCTAAAAGTGAGCGCAAAGCGATCCATCGTCGATCTGGTGAGGGCACAGACACACGCCACTGTCCCAGCCACCAAAGTGCCAAGGCAATAAACAGGCTTGATAGAACCCCTCGTAAAACTAACAGCTGGAAAAAAGGAATGGCGCCCTGTGTTGCCTTGATACATGCATCATTGACCGTAAAGGCCAACATGCTGATCATCATCAGCAGAGCTCCACGTGCATTGTCTGTCAAAAGATCCTCCACACTGGGATCACATTTCATTGGCGTTACTAAAATAATACTACATCGGTTTTGTTAGGATGGGTATGGTAGAGCCCACTCGCCAGATGCAACTGGCCCAAAAAGTCCTGACAGTGTCAGCTTTCACTATGACATAGGCATTTTGACGATCTTGCCTTGCCGATGCTGCCCATCTGCAGTAACCACCACCACTTCTTGGCCAAATTCCCAGAAGCCACGCTCAATAAGTGATTGTCCTACATTGGCTTTTAATCGTGGTGACCAAATGCCAGAGGTAATTTGTCCAACCTGTTGCTGCCCCACCATTACTGGCCATGGAATTGAGCAGGTAGGGCAGGCCTCGCCATCAAACATAATCCCCCTTATTTTTCGAGCTACGCCATCCCTAGCAATTTTTTCCAACGCCTGACGACCAATATAGTCTATGGAGCCATCAAGTGAGCAGAATTTACCTAAGCCAATTTCTAAAGGATTATTTTCGCGACTCATTTCATTGCCATAGGAAAACAGGCCACCTTCAATACGTTCAATTAAATTTGGACACCCAGGGGTTATATTAAAGGTTTGTCCCGCGTGCCATATAAAATCCCATAAATCAGCACCAAGATGCCCACCTTCAAGGTAAATCTCAAAGCCACCTTGCCGAGAAAAGCCTGAACGGGCAATTAATTGATGGGTGCCTTTAAATTTGATCCAACCAAATTTAAAAAATCCAATGTCACGTACTTGCTCACCAAATAGTTTGGCAAGTAAGGCTTCTGCCTTTGGGCCTTGGATTGCAAGAGGTGAGACATCGGGCTCACAGATTTGCACATCCATATCACGGCCTAAAGCTAGCCCCATGGCATAAAGTAAAACATCACTGTCAGCAATGGAGAGCCAAAACTTATCCTCTGCTAACTTGAGCATCACAGGGTCGTTAATTAGGCCCGCATCTGCGTCAATAATGGGGACGTAAAAACAGTCACCCACAAGGGCCTGATTAATATCTCTTGGGGTCATCCATTGCACGAGTTTGGCGGCATCAGGGCCTTGAATTTGTACCTGACGTTGGCAAGCCACATCCCATAACTGCACATGTTCGCGCAAATGCCAATAATCTTCTTCCACTGAAGGTTGGAATGCTTTGGGTAATAGCGTGTGATTGACTACTGAAAAGCCTCGCACACCGGCTTGCTCAACTTTACTAGTATAAGGTGTGCGTCGAATACGCCGCGACATATGTAAGCCATCAGTCATTAACAAGACCCCCAAACAGTGTAAGAATGGGGACTCAGAATCACTGGCATATGATAGTGACCTTTTTGATCAGGCATTAAAAAACGCAATACTATTTGTGAAATAGCCCCTGTGACATTTTGTTCACTCCAATATGTGCCTGTTTCAAACACCAGTTCATAGGTTGCCTTAGGATCAATTTGCTCGGGTGCAATCTCTTGCTCAAGACGCCCCCCTTGATCCATAACTGTGGCAAAGATCACTTGGTTAACCTGCCCTAAACGACTTAATGTCACTACAATGCCAGCGGCATGAGTACCATCGTTACCATTGAGTGTGTGGGATGTAATGACCGCCATTATTCAATCGAAGCCTTTTCACGTTTATCTGAAGTGGCCGCCACAATTGGGCTGATCACACCGCGGCACTTAACATTAATACAGGCTGTTTTGCCACTGGCGATGGCCCGTTGCATCGCTGGGGCAAAGTCCTCCCGCCGAGTTACTAATTCACCATGACCGCCCATGCCTTCAAACATGCCATGAAATGGAATATCACGAAAATCAGTAGCGTAGTGCTGTCCATTTTCAAACAGACGTTCTTGCTGCTGGCTAATGCAATCTAGACCCCCGTTATTATCAACAATCACAATAATGGGAACCTTTTCTTGGAAGCAAGCTTCAATGGATAAACCTCCCGATAGGAAAGCGCCATCTCCGGTAATTAAAACTGCATTTTTTTCTGGATGGATGTGTTTGGCTGCAAAAGCAAACGATACGCCCACACCCAATAAACTGTAATTACCAGGGTGTAGAATACCGCCCAGTTTCAAGCCTCGTTTAGCGGCAATATTGACCCCAATTTCATTCCAAAAATGCGTATTTCCACCATCAAAAATCAACCAATCACCATCATTCATGGCCGCTTGAACATCAAGGCCCAATTGCAATGGGTGCATTTTGCGCCCTTCAGCCAAATCTGTAGCTGATTCGGCAGCAATGTGATCACTCCAATCTTGAACCCATGTTTGACGGCGTTGAACTTGCAGATTAAACCAATCATGCCAGGTTTTTTTGACTGTCGTGAGGGCCTCAAGAAAGGCCCCAGGATCAGATAAAAGTTGCATATCAGCCGCATGATTATAGTCCAATTCTTCATGGCTACCATTGACACAGACTAGCTTAGTATTTTCAGGAATAAAGGGCGGATTGCCAAAATTCATTTGGTTGTCCAAACGACAGCCAATCATCACCACCACATCCGCTTCATGAATGGCTGGCTTTGAAGGATGATATTGATGGAAGTCTGCTAAGCCCATATAGCATTCAGAAGACTCACCCAAATTTTTAGTATGATAGGGAACGTTGTATACCGGTATCCGTAGTGCATTGCCTGCAGCACTTAATTGCGCCTCAGACCTCGACCACCAGACGCCATGTCCGGCAATAATCAAAGGTCTCTTCGCCTTTTGGATCGTGTCTAATATGGGCGCTAATGCAGATGGATCAGGCCAAGCCCTTGGCACGGGTGTATCGGTTCTGTCGAATGGGCGCTCATTAAGCCCTGCATCCTCTGGGAAAGACGAGAACATGATATCTACTGGTAATGCAAGATGCACGGGCCCAGGATAGCCGGTGGTGGCGGCTTTCCATGCGCGATCAACAAACTCACTAATGCGATGACCGTCAACAATTTGAGCTGAATATTTTGTCAGAGGTGCCGCAATAGCCACATCATCAATTTCTTTAAACCCTCCTGAACCTTGTCGCTTTAAGGTAGAGGAACCGGTCACAAAAATAACAGGAGAGCGTTCACCCCAAGCCTCAAGCATGGCGGGCACAGCATTGGCGAACCCTTCGGGGCCAACAAGGCAAAGGGTCGGCTTACGAGTGATGCGGGCGTGGCCATCGGCCAAATGGCCAGCAACTTGTTCGTGTGGGCAGTTAATCACAGGCATCTGACATTCCATGAAGCCTTCTAATGCAGGGTTACAAAAGCCGCCTGCCAAAGTGAAGGCATGCTCCACACCTTTTTGCTTAAAAGCACGAGCGAGTAGGGCGCCGCCCCGAATTTTTTTCTGTTCGGACATGTCTAAAGATTCCTTTTCATGCAATGAGTTTTTTAAGTGACATTTTTGCTCGACCCTAAGTCTTCCATAAGTAGTTCTGGTGGGCATTTACTGAGCATGCTGGGCGACACTTCATTAATTTCTGTTAACCCAGTTTGGGCTAAGGTTAGGCTAGTATCCTCACCCAAAGTGCGTATCAGTGCATTAACCCCACGAGCACCCTCGGCGCCCAGAGCAAACATAAATGGGCGGCCTAACATAACAAAATTTGCTCCCATGGCTAGTGCTTTGACCACATCCTCACCACTGCGCACGCCGCTATCAAAAATCAGTGGATAGTCAGCACCAACAGCTTGGCGAATAAGGGGTAATACATCAATGGCGGCAGGTGCACTGTCGAGTTGCCGTCCACCGTGATTAGACACATAAATGGCATCAGCACCCACTTGCTGTATGCGCCCTGCATCTGCCGCTGACGTCACGCCTTTAACAATTAAATTACCCTTCCAAAGTTCACGCAATCGCTCTAGGAAATCCCAATTAGCTCCTGCTCGACTGGCATTACGATCAAAGGTTTTGTTACCCGTGAGTGGTTTAAAATTAATCGGTTCTGGCACTCCTTGCCATAAAGTGGCTAATGACCAGTGGGGGTGAGTAGCAAAATCCATGAATAGCTTGGGGGTCATTTTAAAGGGCATTTGGAAGCCGTTACGCAAGTCACGCAAGCGCCGTGATACTTGAGGCACATCAACAGTTAATATTAAATTCTCATAGCCCGCTTTGTGAGCACGATCAACCAAGGCTAAAGATGCCTCCATAGAACTACCAACATAAAGCTGAAACCAGCTATTCTTCCCAGCCCACGAGCGCATGTCTTCGATGGAACTAGAGGCTGCTGATGATAAGCACACAGGCACGTTGAACGCTTGAGCAGCTTCTGCCAAGGCTTGGTCAGCCCCAGGCCAAGCAAGATTGCACATGCCCATGGGCGCTATGCCAAAAGGAAGGTCGTAACTTTGGCCCAAAAATGGTGTCTTTAAGTTGCGTATTTCAACATCTTGCATGACCCTGGGTTGGAGGGTGATTTCGTCAAAGCGGGTGAGGTTTCGAAGTGCTGCAACTTCGCGTCCAGTAGAGCCTTCAATAAAATCAAAAATCAACCGAGGTAGCCTTTGCTTGGCAACCTGCAGAGCATCTTGAGTCGAAAATATTTTCTTACTTTCGCTATTTATATTTTTTTTAATCACAGAAATTTGCTCATGCTGGGGCTCTTATTTTGGGTACTCAATTATAATAACGCGAAGGTTATTGTAATCTCCAATAGCAATAGATCAGCCATTCATTCAGAAATTCTATGAATTAGCCGAGACCATAAAAATGTAGTTTACTTAGCATAGCTCACTACGTGAGCTACACGCTCACTCAGTTGTTGAGCTAAGACCTCAGATAGCTCGATCGCTTGACGTGATAGCTGTTCTCTACCTGAGGTTACAATAGAAATATAATATTTTAGGTTCTGTGCAATAGGACGAAAAACAACGCCTCCCATATTAACGGCTTGCTCAGCTGAAAATGGATCAATAATAGCCAACACACCCGTTTCGCGCACCAATGAAGCGGCCACTGACATATTGGTGGCTGATAAGCGTGAGCAGCCCTGCATCTTATTTGATAATGCACTACTCATAGACATCATGTGGTCTGGAAAGGCACCACCTGAAGTGACAAAAGTTTCACTATTGGCTAATTCCTCTAGGTCTACCGTACCTGCTTGTCCCACCAGTTTGTGGTCTTCGGGCATCAAACAAACATAGGGTGCAGCGGTCTGAAATAGAGTTTCAACACCTTGATAGGGCGGTTGTTGCCCAACGATACCCAAATCAAACTGGTTCATCTGTACCGCATCTAGTATGCCAGGAGTATTACGTGCATGGATCATAAAACGAATGTCACCATAGCGTTGATATAATTGATTCACTGCCCTTGGTAGTTCAAACGCTGCTATAGATTGAATGGTGCCGATAGAGATAATGCCACCGCTAGTCGTGCGTATAGAATCTGCTAACTCTTGTAGTCGTTCAACGCCCACAAACATGCCCTCTACACCCTTGTAAAAGGTGTTGGCCTCAAGTGTTGGAGTGAGGCCACGACCACTGCGTAAAAATAATGGGAAGCCTACAGAGCGCTCAATGTCGGCGATCAAACGGCTCACACTGGGTTGTGAAATGTGCATTATTTCTGCAGCTTCAGTAATAGACCCACTGCGCATAGTAGCGCGAAAAGCTTCGAGTTGGCGCAGGTTCAAATGAGCATCTCCTCCAAAATCAATACCGTTATAATAACCAATACTTCTCATTAAACAAGCAAATTATGCATGCAACCCTCTAACTCATTTGTTTTAGGTATATGCTGTGTAGGAAATTGGATTGGTTTGGCCCCACTTATTGGTGTAATTTTGGACCTGTTTAACTTATTTGACCTTAACACTGGGTCTGATACTGATGTTTAGGTTGCTGTCACTAAATACCATAAGGTTTAGGCCAGCCAGCAAAATAACCAGTAAAATAAAATAGGAGTGTGGTTAATGAGAGATGTTGTAATTACGTCTGGAGTCAGAACGGCCATTGGTGATTTTGGTGGTGCTCTATCTGGTATCCCACCCTGTGATTTAGCCATTGCTGTGGCTATTGAAGCGATTGCTCGTGCGGGCGTTGAGGCCCATAGGATAGACCAATCTGTGTTTGGCAACGTTATACACACTGAACCTCGCGACATGTATTTATCAAGGGTTGCTGCCATGGGTGCAGGTATGCCACCAGCATCGACCGCGCTCACGCTCAATCGGCTGTGTGGAAGTGGTTTGCAAGCCGTGGTTACGGGAGCAGAACAAATAATGCTGGGTAATGCTGAGATGGTTCTCGCCGGTGGAGCTGAAAATATGAGCCGAGTAGGGCATATGATCAATGCCGCCCGATTTGGGATTAAAATGGGCGATGTTACCGCCGTTGATATGATGACAGGTGCATTGACTGATCCTTTTGGGCATGGGCACATGGGAGTCACTGCAGAAAACATTGCCACAGCAAGTGGTATTGATCGTGCAGCGCAGGATGCTTTAGCGATGGAGAGTCATCGCCGTGCAGGAGTCGCCATTAATGCAGGGTGGTTCAAGGAACAGATCCTCCCATTAATGGTTAAAAAAGGTCGCCAAGAAGTGGTCTTCGACACAGATGAACACGTGCGCGCTGATATCTCTAGTTTAGACCTGCAAAAACTACGCGCTGCTTTCAAAAAAAATGGATCTGTCACGGCTGGAAATGCCTCAGGCATTAACGACGCTGCAGCTGCACTTACTCTTGCGTCAGAAGACACTGTTAACACCTATGGTCTGCCCAAACTCGCTATTATGCGGGCTTCGGCTGTGAGTGGTGTAGCTCCAGAGTTAATGGGCATGGGCCCAGTTACAGCAGTCAAGTTGGCTTGCAGTCACGCTGGGTTAAATGTCGCTGATATGTCCTGCATAGAATCCAACGAAGCATTTGCTGCCCAAGCATGCGCCGTAGCCAGCGAACTGGGCTTTGCAGCCGAGATTACTAATCCCAATGGAGGGGCTATTGCTCTTGGTCATCCCGTGGGGGCATCGGGTGCCATTATTTTGATTAAACTTATGTATGAACTGCGCCGCACAGGTGGCCGTTATGGTTTAGCCACAATGTGTATTGGAGGAGGCCAAGGCATTGCCGTAATCATAGAAAATCCAGAGGCTAAAGTATAAAGATACAACCCCAGCATTGGTCTTCGAGACCTTTAGTTAGACGGCGTGTTTGCCGCTTCTTCTTCTAACCATCGGCACACTGTTTCAACATCTGGGTTTTTCCTCATACCAGGGCGTGTAAGTAAGTGGTAAGTCCGTTTTGGTGTGAGTGTGATATCCATAGGGCATATCAGTCTTCCTTCATCTACCTCGGTTTGAATAAAAGGAAATATACCTAATGCTACCCCATGGCCATCTATAGCAGCTTGCAGGATCACATTAGAGTCTTCGATTGTGGTTTCGTCTATAAAGTTTAGCCCTGGTGACTCTGGAAGCCCTGCTAAGTTTAGCCAATCATCCCATTCGCTGCGATCACTGTGGTGTAAAATAGTGAATCGCAAGAGGTCTATAGGCTTATCAAACCCTCCTTTTTGCTTTGCTAAATGGGGGCTCAAAACTGGCAAATAACGGATGTTTAACAAATGGGTTGATTCCAGTCCTGGCCAATTACCCTCACCCCAATCCACCGCAGCATCGGCATTCATATTTTCTGCGACGGATATACGCGACCCATGATGCAGTACAAGTTCAATATCAGGATGCTGCCGACGAAAGCGATTGAGTCGTGGGATGAGCCAGCGTGATGCAAAAATAGGCCCAGCCTCCAAAGTGACTGTTTTTTTGGCCATAGTTACGTGCGCCTCAATTTCAGCCTTAATATCGCCAAAAGCTCGGTTCACAGTCTGTGCTAAGGAACGGCCAACCTCTGTAAGCACCAACTGGCGAGTTTTGCGAATAAATAATTGGCAGCCCCAGTCACGTTCCAGTTTTCTGATCTGGTTACTCACTGTGGTTGGAGTGACGCTGAGTTCTTGGGCTGCTAACTTAAAACTTTGTAGTCTTGCAGCCACTTCAAAGGTTCGTAGAGCAGCTAGGGGAAGACGTCTAAACTGATTATTCAAGTTAAACACCTCATTTATAAATGTTATTAACTTTATCTATATGTTTAAAAAAAATCGTTTGTACGGCCTAGATTAATGGTTAATTATAAACAGCACAACCCTACACATAATTTTAACTTAGGCTATAGACTCTTAATATGCATGACTCTCTAAAAAAGCTCCGGTTTTCCGTAGTCCCTTTGCCCATCGAAGGTGATCGGCCCGTTGAACTAGCAAGAAGCATTTCTATTCACCCACTGACTTATCAAGAATTACCCTATAACCCTGAGTATTCGCTCTATGCTGGGCGCTTAAATCCTGAAAAACTTACCAACGCAACACCAGATGAAATGTACTGGAAAGTCCGGCAAGAGCTAACTTTTCGTCATACGGGTGAATACCCTTATGAAATATCAGGGCCAGATGCGCTCAAACTGCTACAGCGTATTTTTCCCCGCGATGTGTCTAAGGTTAACAAAGGGCGCTGTTCATACCAATTTGCCTGTTACCACGATGGTGGCATTATTACAGATGGCGTGCTGCTTCGGGTTGAAGACGATAAATATTGGTTCGCCCAAGCTGATGGTGACTTATTTAACTGGTATAAAGCCCATTCTGAAGGCCTTGATGTGACCATAAGTGACCCTGATGTATGGGTTAGTCAGGTTGCTGGCCCACGATCGATGGAACTGTTGGAACGGTTAATTGATGGCCCCATGCCACAATGGCGTTATTTTGATTGGATCGAAGTCACTATCGCCGGTGAGCAGGTGCTGATTAGTCGGACAGGCTTTACCAACGAACTTGGCTGGGAGGTTTATTTCCGTCCTCAAAATAACAGTGAAATGCTGGGTGACTTGATCCTTGAAGAAGGCAGCAAAATGGGCATGATCCTAACGGCTACACCCGGCAACAGGTGCAGAAGGATTGAGGCAGGTTTACTGTCTGCGGGTCAGGACTTCACTAGCAATACGACCCCATTTGTGGTCGGCTTGGGCCGCTTTATAGATTTTGAAAAAGGTGATTTTATTGGCCGCAAGGCACTAATGGCGGCGGGTAAGGAAAACCAAAGTTGGGGTATTCGAGTGGAAGGTGGAACTGCAGTTCGTGGTGACACCCTTGAATATCAAGGACAGCCCATTGGCCGAGTCACTTCCAGTACATGGTCTCCGTATCAGGTCTGTGGTGTGGGTATTGTGCTACTAAACGATGCTGACTTTAGCCCAGGTTCTGTAGTGGACGTAAAATGCTCAGATGGCCAATTACATCAAGCCCAGCTTTGCACTTTACCGATGTATGATCCCCAAGGGGAAGTTGTTCGAGGCACCAACTCAACGATTCCGGCAGGCCCAGAACCATGGGCTGGGATATCTGCAATGACGGCTATCGGGTCTAAAACCGAAAACGCTTAGGTTGATTAAAATGACTGCTGAAAAAAGTAAAAATAATAAAGCCCCATTAGATAAATTACGCGTATTAGATATTGCTACATTTATCGCCGCCCCTTTTTGTGGCGTTATTCTTGCTGATTTTGGAGCAGAGGTCCTAAAGATAGAAAAACCTGGCGAAGGCGATCCCTTACGAAAGTTTGGCACCCCAGTAGAGCCTGAACAAGATACTTTTGTCTGGTTGACAGAGGCGCGCAACAAAAAATCAGTTACCCTTGACCTACGCACGCCTAAAGGCGTTGAATTATTCAAAGGCTTGGTTAGTCAGTCTGATATTGTGCTGGAAAACTTTAGACCAGGTACGCTGGAAAAATGGGGCATTGGATATGACGTGCTGAGCCAAATCAACCCTGGCTTGATTATGTTAAGGGTGAGTGGATACGGGCAGGATGGGCCCTATAGTAGTCGGCCTGGTTTTGCTCGTGCAGCGCATGCCTTTGCTGGTTTAGCCTATTTATGTGGTGAACCTGGGCAAATGCCAGTAATGCCTGGGTCTACATCATTGGCTGATTATGTATCGGGAATGTGGGGTACGATTGGCATTATGATGGCTCTCGAATCACGCCGTCATTCAGGTAAGGGTCAGGTCGTTGATATTGCCCTATATGAGTCCGTATTTCGCTTGATGGATGAAATGTTGCCTGTCTATGAGCGTACTGGATTTGTGCGAGAGCGCATGGGAGCAGAGACGGTTAATGCAGTCCCTCATAGCCACTATCAAACTAGGGACCAAAAGTATGTTGCATTGGCTTGTTCAAGTGACAAAATGTTTGAGCGCATGTGCCACATTATGGGTTGTCCAGAAAATGCCATGCCCGATACCTATGGCAAAGTTTCAGCCAGAGAAGAGAACAGGCCATTGATCAATAAGATTGTGCAAGACTGGTTTATTACGTTAGATGCAAGTGACGCTATTACAAACTGCCAACAAGGAGGCGTTCCCTGCGCTGCACTATTTAGTATTGAGGACATCTACAATGACCCTCATTATCAGGCACGAGGAAACTTTGAGGTTTTTAATGACCCACGCTTTAACGCAGTGACGGTGCCTACCGCATTGCCTCGTCTGAGTGATACCCCAGCAGTTTTAAAAAACCTAGGTCCGGCTTTAGGAGACGCCACTGATAGCGTTTATAAATCCCTTCTGAATTTGACTGACGCAGAAGTTCAGAAATTAAAACAAGAAAGAGTAATTTAGTCGGCTGCAACTCAAAAGGGCCAGCTGACTATGGGCTCAAATGCTCTTTACTTAATTAAAACGCCTCTGTTAACACGGGAATTGGACCATGACTGTTCAAAAAGACTTACCTTTGACCGCTACGCACTGGGGCACCTATCGTGCCCGAGTCGGCCAAGGGCGGGTACAAGACCTGATTGGCTTTGAACATGACCCAGACCCTTCCCCTATTGGCAAGGGAATCCTAGACGTCCAGCATGGTTCAACCCGGATCCATGCCCCCATGATAAGACAAAGCTGGCTTGAAGGGGGCCCCGGCACGCGGGGGGACCTGCGCGGCGTTGATCCTTACATCGAGGTCAGTTGGGAACAGGCAGAAGTCTTGGTTGCCAACGAATTGAACAGGGTGCGCGAAACCTTTGGCAACTCGGCAATCTTCGGCGGCTCTTACGGCTGGGCCAGTGCAGGCCGCTTTCATCATGCGCAAAGCCAATTACATCGTTTTCTCAATTGTATTGGTGGGTACACCAAATCCAAGTTCACCTATAGCTTTGCCGCCGCCGAAGCTGTTGTGCCTCATATCTTAGGCAGTTACCGAGCTTATCTTGATACCTGTACCAGTTGGGACTCTATCAAAGACAACACTGAATTATTCGTCTGTTTTGGTGGAATTCCCCTAAAAAATGGACAAATTTGTCAAGGTGGAACAGGGCATCATTATCAACGTGAAAGTTTGATGGCAGCCGCTGCTGCGGACATCAGCTTTGTAAATATCGCTCCGTTGAAATCTGATTTACTCGATGAGGTGGACGGTGAATGGCTGGCACCACGCCCCAATACTGACACCGCGATATTGTTAGCAATTGCCCATACTCTTCATACAGAGAGCCTAAGTGACCAAGGCTTCCTGGATAAATACACCGAAGGTTTTGATGCATTTTTACCCTATCTATTGGGCAAAGACGACGGGATTGCAAAAACTGCTGATTGGGCAGCAGAAATTAGCGAAATTCCAGCCGAAACCATTCGATCCCTTGCCAGACGAATGGCGCGACAGCGCACAATGATTTCTGTCAGTTGGTCACTGACACGCCAAGATCATGGTGAGCAAGCGTTCTGGGCCACCATTATGGTGGCCTCAATGCTGGGCCAAATCGGTCTGCCTGGTGGTGGTTTTGGGTTTGGCTACAGTGCAACAAATCATATCGGCGGCCAGTTTACAATCATACCCGGGGCGTCATTTCCACAAGCCCAGAATAAAATCGACAGCTTTATTCCAGTGGCAAGGATCAGTGACTTGCTTCTGCATCCTAGTGAAGACTTTGAGTTCGACGGTGTGACCTATCAATATCCAGACACCAAAGTGGTCTATTGGGCCGGCGGCAATCCGTTTCATCACCATCAAGATATCAATCGCCTGATGCGCGCATGGGCCAAGCCAGACACAATAATTGTCAACGAATGGTGTTGGAATGCCCTCGCAAAACGTGCCGATATTGTGTTGCCGTGCACTACACCACTGGAACGTCAGGATATCGCCATGACGCCACGTGACCCCTATGTGGTGTCGATGTCAAAACTGACCGAACCATACGGACAAAGCCGTGATGATTTTGAGATTTTTGCGGGTCTCGCACAAGCCATGGGTGTCAGGCAAACGTTCACCGAAGGCCGCAGCCAAGAGGATTGGCAACGTTGGATTTATGATCAAACCCAACAAAGGGCCGCCGCAGTGAATATAGAGATCCCAGACTATGCACAATTCAGGCAAGATGGGTGGTTCAAACTGACCGCTCCTAGCGAGCCGACTGTGATGCTGCGTGACTTTCGCAAAGATCCCATCGCCAATCCACTGGCAACGCCGAGTGGTAAAATAGAAATATTTTCACAAACTGTTGCAGACTTTGACTATGCTGATTGCCCTGGCTATCCAGTCTGGCGCGAGCCTTGTGAGTGGCTGGGAGGACAAGATAACGCGCACCCGCTCCATTTGATTTCAAATCAGCCCAAAACCAAACTTCACTCGCAAAATGATCACGGCAGTTATAGTAAATCAGCCAAGATTGCAGGGCGTGAACCGGTGCATATGCACCCAGATGATGCCGCAGCACGCGGACTGGTCGACGACGATATCGTGCGGGTGTTCAATCATCGTGGCGCTTGTCTTGGTGGTGTACGGATCGATATAAACCTGCGGCCAAGGGTCATTCAAATGAGCACCGGCGCCTGGTATGATCCCTTAGATCCAAGCACCAAGGACAGCCTGTGCAAACATGGCAATCCAAACATATTGACTCCTGATAAGGGCACCTCAAAACTTGGCCAGGGGCCCATTGCACATTCGTGTCTTGTTGAGGTTGAACGCTTTAACGACACGCCCCCTCCGGTCACTGCCCATAGCCCCCCGGTTATCCTGACACCGAACATTCAAACCCCAGAAATTAAAAATCCAGATCATTCTTCGGACCATACCCCACTCCATAGGATAAACAAATGAGCAACCGTCAAGAAGCCTCCGATCTCCAAACCACCGTTGCCGAAAGTGCATGTCGCTTTGATGAATCACTATTTATTTCCCGCACGGACAGTCCTGAAATGGTCCGTGGTGTCTATATCGACCTTATAAAACAGAGATAATCTAATGAAAAATATTTGCCCAACCCGATTAAGGCGCTGCCAATTAGCCATTCCAGGTAGTTCTGTGTCCATGATGGCTAAGGGTTCTCAGCTCGATGTAGACTACATTTTTTTCGACCTTGAAGATGCTGTTGCGCCGAGTGAAAAAAAAGCATCTCGGAGTAAAGTTGTTGAAGCCCTAAATACACTAAACTTTGGGCGTACTACTCGCAGTGTGCGAATTAATGACCCAGCAAGCCCATACTGTTATGGAGACATCATCGAACTAGTCACTGACGCAGGTGATAATCTTGATGTGATCATGGTGCCAAAGGTTCTGGACGCAGCAGATGTTCTGTTTGTTGATAAATTATTGTCGCAATTGGAATTAGACTTAGGGCTTGACCGTAAAATAGGTATTGAATGCCTGATTGAAGATGTTGAAGCGATGAGCAATATTGACTCTATTGCAGCTTCAACATCGAGGCTAGAAGCGCTGATACTTGGAGTTGGGGATTTTTCTGCCAGTCAGGGTATTCCCATGGAATCGATCGAAGGGACCATTGATTACCCGGGAGATATATGGCACTACCATCGCAATCAATTGGTGATCGCTTGTAAAACCCATGGCCTTACCCCTGTAGATGGGCCTTTTGTTGATTTTAATCAACCAGACCTTTATCGCATCGAGTGTCGCCGAGCTATGCAGTTGGGGTTAGCTGGTAAGTGGGCGATTCACCCCTCACAGATTGAGCATGCACAGGATATTTTTTCCCCTTCAAAAGAGGCTGTAACTGCCGCTCGTGAAATGAAGATAACCTACGATGAAGCTTTGGCTCAAGGTATTGGTGCTGTTCAGTATAAGGGTAAATTAATTGATGCTGCCTCCATCCGCATGGTTCAAAACATTATCGATCAAGCTGATTTGATCGGAATGTAAATCATCTGCCATTGATTGAACTTACTCGATGAGTGGGATTCTTGTGGAGATACTTTCGCGGCCTCGTTTTTCTACTGCATAAGCGCCCAATGCTTCTCGCGCTGAGTAAAACCTTGGCGGCTGGCCTGATCGAGTCAATACTGCAACTCCATCATCAATGGCAATTCCGTTGGGTAGGGTGCCATTGCTGATTTGTTGCTGAAAAGCCATCTGACGTCCGGGTTCAGATGAGTAGTGTGGACAGCAACTGCCGGCTATAAGCCCAATTCCCGGGAGTGGTTCGAGTCCATTTCCTGCTGCATCAGACAAAGCAAACTCATACCAGCATACTGCACCAGCACTGACACCAGCAAGGATAGTTCCAGAATTTGCTGCTGTTGCTAATACGTGATCGAGTTGGTTTTTGCGAAAGTAACTGAGTAAATGTTGAGTGTCTCCGCCCCCTACGTAAATAATATCTTGTTGGCTCACCCAGTCTTTCGCTGTCTGTATTGAAGCGCTCTGGAGCAGATGGCTGGGCGATTGAGTCGAGCCTAAAAAACGTTGATAAAAAAGGTCTATGCGACTGGGGCTGTCATGGCTTGCAGCACCAATAAAGCCGATGTTTGGGTGCTTAACTGGGCTCTGGGCAAGGATAAAATCTTCTAGGTCGGGATCTGTTTCATGGGTAAATCCGCCACCACCTATAGCAATAATTGTAAATTCGGTTTGTGCAGTATTCATGGTTACCTTACCAGCGCCATTGGATGCTTGCTACTGATATTGCGAGCACATATGGGCGCATTAATAAAAAGTTGACCTCAACTGTTTTAAGCTAAATTACTTTTAAGGTCAAATCTAATTGATGTGCTTATAGATTAATAAATTAACATCCATAAGTGCGATAAATATCGCTTGTATAGGGCAATGTCCCCTGCGAATATTCCTTGTAGAAGTGTAACAAATACCATTTCCATTGAAGCCTAATATTTACATACATAGGTTTTTTGTATGAATGGCTGAACTATTTCTATTAGAGCCAGCAAGAAATTTCGAGTTATTATGATTTCAATAAAAAAAGATTGCACTGAAACATTCATAAAAATAAATGCCGTGCAGATACACATCAGTATTCTCTAACGGTCGATTTAAAAGTAAACCAACGAGGAGTAAATAGAATGATAAAAATTAAATGCTGTTCAGCTTTGCTACTGGCAGTTTTTGCTAGCAGCGTCATGGCCGCACCCAGTGGCACCTTTCGACAGGCACATGAATTAGGGTTTGGTAGCTCATCGAGCTTAGACCCCATCTCAAAAGGTCGGGTCTTCCAAATTACTGAAAAGATTATGAGTCGCCTGATCCGTCCGGGCTTAGACGGTAAGCCACAAGCTGATCTCGCAACCAGCTGGAGCGCAAATAGTGACGCCACAGTATGGACATTTAAACTACGCAGTGGTGTGACGTTTCATGATGGCAGTAGCTTTGAAGCAGCAGACGTTATTTACTCTTTAGGACGTGTGCTTGACCCTGAGTCAGGCAGTCCTGCTAGATCAGCGGTAAAGATGATTGATAAAGTTGAGGCTGTCGATCCCATGACCGTAAAAATCTCGCTATCAACTCCGTTTGCTGATATGCCATTGCAGCTGATGGACTATCGGTTACGCATGTTGCCAGAAGGCTCAGGTGACACTATAGCCACTACAGGCATAGGAACAGGGCCCTTCAAAGTTGAAAAATTTGATGCAGAGGGTACCACTGTACTTGTGGCCAATGCAGATTACTGGGAAGGGTCTCCCGGCGTAGCTCGAATGGAGGTTATTGGTATCTCCGATGGGCAAGCACGTCTGCAGGCATTGCTTGGTGGTCAGATTGACATGGAACGTGGCATCACAGGTCAACAAAAGGTGATGTTAAGCGGCAGTAGCAAGTTTAAGCTGCAAGAAATACCAACAGGCAACTGGCGCGGTTTCGTTTTTCGCACGGATGTAAAACCCTTTACTGATCAACGGGTTCGCAAGGCCGTGCGTCTTGCTGCAGATCGTGAAGCGCTTGTAGCGCTGGTTCTGGGTGGCGGTGGTATTGTTGCCTGTGACACTCCAGTAGAGCCCAATGATCAATATCGGGCTAATATAACTTGCCCTCAGGATATAGCCTTGGCTAAAAAACTCTTAGCTGATGCAGGGTTCCCTAATGGTATTGATATTGATGTTCATGTAGCAACGTTAGAGCCAAGCTGGCCAACGTTGGCTGAAGCTTACCAGCAACAGGCCTCCAAAGCTGGTATTCGGGTCAACATAGTGCAAGTGCCCACAGATGGTTACTGGAAAGAAGTGTGGATGAAAAAAGACGTTGCAGCCACACGTTGGAATGAACGTCCTGCTGATCAGGCTCTGCATGAAATTTATCTAAGTACTGCCAAGTGGAATGAATCTTATTTTAAGGATGCTGGCTTTGATGACCTACTATCCTCAGCTCGCCGCCAGCTTGATTTCAACAAGCGAAAAGCGCTTTATGTGCAAGCACAGGAACACTTGTGGGAAAATACAGGTACTTTTATCCCTTATACGGTTACTAAAGTAGTGGGAACTACTTCTCGTGTTAGCAACCTTGACGAAGTAAAGAATGATGCTGTGCGTTGGCACAAGATCACAGTAGACTAGTCCTACTGCATAAACCAGATAACCGGGGCAGGCTCTGCCTCGGGTTATTTTTGGTTTAGCCTTTCCTGTTAAAAATTAAAAACACGAGACCCCTCAGATGCTATCAATGTTGTTACGTAGGCTATCCCTTGGTTTCATCACAGTGGCTCTAGTCTCGATTATTATTTTTACTGGCGTCGAATTTTTGCCAGGAGATGCCTGTACCGCATTTCTTGAGCGCGAAGCACAGGGTAAACTACTAGAGAACTGTCGCAGAGACCTTGATCTGAACCGTCCTGCCATTGATCGCTACTTAGATTGGGCCTCGAGTGCCATGGTGGGTGATCTTGGAGTTTCCGTCAATGGCCAGCAAAGCATTGCCGAATTAGTGGGTAACCGCATGAACAACTCCTTATTGTTAGCCTTTTGCGCACTATTAGTGGGTGTGCCTCTGGCTATTTTTTTGGGTGTTATAACCGCTTTATGGCGCGACAAGCCCATAGACTTAGTCTTTTCTACGGCCGCTATATTTGCCATGACCATTCCAGAATTTGTGTCTTCTACTGTTCTAATACTCGTTTTTAGTGCCTGGTTGGGGTGGCTGCCTGGGATTGTACTGACCTCTGCCAATGCTTCAGCAGCAGAGTTTTTTCCAGAAATTATTTTGCCTGTGATCGTGGTGGCGATGGTTATGACAGCCCATATTCTGCGTATGGTGCGTACCTCAGTCATTGATGTGCTTGCTAGTGATTATGTACGCATGGCGACACTTAAAGGCGTGCCTTATTGGCAGATTGTATTTCAGCATGTGCTTCCCAATGCCCTATTGCCTGCCATTAATGTGGTAGCCCTAACAATAGCTTGGTTGCTTGGTGGTGTTGTAGTCATTGAGGTAGTGTTTAACTATCCAGGATTGGGTCGAATGATGATTGACTCCATTTCTGATCGAGACCTACCCGTAGTGCAGGCCATTGCGCTGATTTTAGCCACAGTTTATGTCAGCGTAAATTTGACAGCTGATCTTTTGACAATGATCGCTAACCCGCGTCTTAGAACGCTGCATATGAGAAAGTAATGCCTCCAACTTTAGCAGTACCTGTCATTAAAAACCGCAACCAGAACAGGCTCTTTAAAGTGCTATCTGATGTCATGTCACGACCTTCAGGGGCGATTGGATTGTCACTGGTCGTATTTCACCTTGTGCTGGCGGTGATTAGTCCATTTATAGTGCCCTTTGATTATCGTGAGATTAGTGCAATGTTGATGCTCAAAGGCCCGAGTTTGGAATATTGGTTTGGTAATGATCATTTGGGGCGGGATATTTTTTCACGCACCCTGCTTGGTGGTCGGGAGGCGATTCTCGTGACGGGCATTGCTACACCCATTGCCGTGTTGTGGGGGTCATTTTTAGGCATTTTTTTTGGTCTTGTGGGTGGCCGCGTTGATGAATTTTCGATGCGCATCGTGGATGCATTTTTATCCTTACCATGGATTCTTAAAATGCTAGTACTCATTGTGACCTTTGGCACAGGTATTGGTGTGTTGATACCGACACTGGCCTTTTTCTATGGCATCCCAGTAATCCGTATAGCACGTGCAGCCACCCATGACGTTGTTGCCCGCGACTTTATATCTGCTGCTAAGGCAAGAGGCCATGGGCGAATTGCCATCATCCGACACGAACTGCTGCCCAACGTTTTAGATACCTTAATGGTGGAGGGGGCAATGCGCTGGTCTTGGATGTTGCTGGCATTTTCATCACTTTCCTTTCTTGGTTTTGGGGCATCGCCACCCACACCCGACTGGGGCTTGATGATTGCTGATGCCCGTGGGTTTATGTCATTCGCACCTTGGGGTGTTCTGGCCCCTGTAGTTTTCCTCAGTTCACTAATTATTGGCATTAACCTCACAGCAGATGCCCTCGCCAAAGCCCTTGGCATTGACCGCATTCAGAAGGCACCAGTATGAATCTAGATAATAAACCTCTAATAGAGATTTGTGACCTCAGTATTGGGTTTTCGAACGAGGAAAAGCAGGTACTGCCTATACTTCGTAATATAGATTTAACCGTCAGAGCTGGTGAAACTGTAGGTTTGGTGGGTGAAAGTGGCTCAGGCAAGAGTACCCTAGCATTGGCCATGATGGGATATTTAGGTAATCCTCTGAAAGTGCTTAATGGCTCCACTTCATTTCGCCAGCAATCCACCTTTGATCTTTCAGTGCGAGAATTAGAGCAGATTAGGGGTGGCCAACTTGCCCTCATTCCTCAAAATGCGGGCCAAGCACTGACCCCAACACAGCGAATTGGTAGGCAAATTTCTGAGGCCTTGAAATTGCATAGTAAGTTCACGGAGACACAACGACCTGAGCGCGTTATAGAACTTTTAACTCAAGTTCGACTGCCAGATCCAGCCACTCTAGTGGATCGTTATCCTCACGAACTTTCTGGCGGCCAGCAACAACGTGTGGCCGTCGCAATGGCGCTAGCAGGTGAGCCTGATGCACTTTTATTAGACGAACCGACCACTGGACTGGACGTGACTACTCAAGCCCATGTGTTAGAACTACTGCGCGATCTGGCGCAAGAAACGGGCACTGCAATGGTGTATGTAAGTCATGATTTGGGAGCCATAGCTCGTGTCTGTGAGCGTGTTGTGGTTATGTATGCAGGAGAAATTGTGCTTGATGGTAGTGTTCGACAGGTCTTGCTCAAGCCTGTTCATCCCTATGCTCGAAGCCTACTCGCGTCGATTCCAAAACTTCGTGAGGCGAGTTTGCCAGCGGCACTTGATGGTCGGCCTCCAGCTCCAGGCGATGTTGGTAATGGTTGTGCTTTTGCTGCACGCTGCGCCATGGTGGAAGATCGTTGCACCCATGAAAGGCCGAGCTTACAGGTCACCAAGTCTGGTGAGCGCGTGCGTTGCCATTTATTTGAAAAAGTGGAACAGCTTGCGGCGCCGGGGCCTGGAACAGCTGTCGAGCGTTCATCACTTAAACAGGCTCCTGAAGTATTGGCACTGGATAATATTGCCATTAGCTATACCTCTCGTGGTCTTTTGGATCAAATCCTCGGCCGTCAGCCTAATAATACACCGACCGTCGATGATATATCCCTTGTCATCCGTAAGGGCGAAACCATTGGCTTAGTAGGTGAATCGGGTAGTGGAAAATCGACTATCTTGAAGGCCATTGCGGGCCTAATCCCCGCGCGCCATGGCAATATTACCTACAATGGCAATGAGTTACTCAAGGCGAGTATCGACCAGCGTGACAAAAATCAGTTACGTCGCATTCAGCTAATATTCCAAAACCCTGACGACTCTTTAAATCCTCGTCAGACTGTGGCAGAAATACTGGCACAACCTCTGCGACTTTATTTTGGACTATCAAACCAAGAATTGCATGATCGCAGTGTAGAAATACTCGAACGTGTGCGTCTAGGTGGCCATTACCTTGAGCGCCTTCCTAGCCAATTATCAGGTGGTGAAAAACAACGTGTGGCGGTGGCTAGAGCATTTATAGCAGAGCCCGAATTAGTTCTATGTGATGAAGTGACTTCTGCGCTTGATGTTTCGGTGCAGGCGGCAGTATTGGGATTACTCAACCGCTTGCAACGAGAATTTGGCACAACCTATATTTTTGTATCCCATGACCTTGCAGTTGTTAGAGCACTAGCTGACCGGGTGGCCCTTTTATATCAGGGACGACTGTGTGAAATAGGGCCTGTCGCAGACGTTTATTCGCTGCCTTCTCATCCTTACACTGAGGTTTTGTTGGGAGCCGTTCTCGAACCCCATCCAGATTCCGTTCCTGTTCTTTCAGCTGATGATATTGTCGAATTG